>WNFG01001618.1_pt1 | contig 39995 bp, 37 predicted proteins | sample 5400431 | NCBI WGS metagenome assembly WNFG01 (sample SAMN13153346, study PRJNA577476) | soil metagenome | isolation source: 120 cm saprolite under Douglas fir tree site 2 hole 3 replicate 2 | place: USA:California | collected 2015-04-18
CGAGAGACCATGAGGTGACCGAGCCAGGGCGACAGCCGGTGACCTGCATAATTCTTCATCGCCCTCAGTTCGGTGGCGATCCCGAGCGCATCCGATACGCGTTTGGCGGTGCGCTCGTCGTTGGTCGCGAAACATACGCGCACATGGCAATTATCGAGGATCGAGTTGTTAGGGCCATAGGCCTTCTCGATCTGATTGAGTGACTGGGCGATCAGGAAGCACTTCAGGCCGTAGCCGGCCATAAAGGCGAGCGCCGATTCGAAAAAGTCGAGGCGGCCAAGAGCAGGGAATTCGTCAAGCATCAGCAGCAGGCGATGTCGGCGGTTCTTCTGGTGCAGCTCTTCGGTCAACCGACGGCCAATCTGATTGAGGACGAGACGGATCAGCGGTTTGGTCCGGCTGATGTCAGATGGCGGCACCACGAGATAGAGCGTCGCCGGCCGATCGCCGGATATCAGGTCGACGATGCGCCAATCGCAGCGGCGGGTCACACGCGCAACCACGGGGTCGCGATAGAGGCCGAGGAACGACATCGCGGTGGAGAGAACGCCGGAACGCTCGTTCTCCGATTTGTTCAGGAGCTCCCGAGCGGCCGATGCGATAACGGGGTGCGGTCCAGCCTCGCCCAGATGCGTCGTCGTCATCATCGCCTTCAGGGAAGCCTCGATCGGGCGCCGGGGATCGGACAGGAAGGCCGCCACACCGGCCAGGGTCTTATCGGGTTCGGCGTAAAGGACATGAAGGATGGCGCCAACCAGCAGCGAATGGCTGGTCTTCTCCCAGTGGTTCCGGCGTTCGAGCGATCCTTCGGGATCGACGAGGATGTCAGCGACGTTCTGGACGTCGCGAACCTCCCATTCGCCCCTTCGCACTTCCAGCAGGGGATTGTAGGCCGCCGATGCCGCATTGGTCGGGTCAAACAGAAGCACTCGGCCATAGCGGGCCCGAAACCCCGCGGTCAGCGTCCAGTTCTCGCCCTTGATGTCGTGGACGACGGCCGAGCCCGGCCAGGTCAAGAGCGAAGGCACCACCAGCCCGACACCCTTGCCGGAACGCGTCGGAGCGAAGCACAGCACGTGCTCAGGTCCGTTATGGCGCAGATACGCACGCCCGTGGCGTCCGAGCACCACGCCGTCCGGCCCGAGCAGTCCGGCCCGTCTTACCTCGCGCGTCGTCGCCCAACGGGCCGAGCCGTAGGTCTCAATGGTCTTGGTCTCCCGCGCCCGCCATACTGACATGCCAACCGCAACCGCGATGGAGATGAAGCCGCCCGATGCCGCGATACCGGCGCCCTCCAGGAAGATCCGTGGCGCATAGGCGTCGTAGGCGTACCACCACCAGAAGAACGCTGGCGGGAGATAGACCGGCATGCCCGGCACAACTTGGAACCAGGGCTGGCCAAGTTGCGGCTGAAAACCAAGGCGCCAAGCGGTCCATTCCGTCGCGGCCCATGTAGTCGCAAGCACGATCAGCACGACAATGGTGATCTGACCCCAGAGTATCTTGGTTGCGGACACAGCAGGCTTTCCGAGCGGACTCTCCCGTCAATCAAAGCGCGCCGCCACCGAACTTCAATATCCGGCAACGCCTGATCGTGTTCATGCGTGTCGTGGCGTAGAATTACTGAGGCCGGCCATCATCAAATCTCCAGCCCGCGCTTGCGTCCAAACCCCCATTCGATGCCACCGCCGTCCTTCGCGACGCCGGAAACATGGTGGCCAAGATGCTTCTCAAGCGTCGGCGTCCACGGGACCAGCGCAAACCCGAGGCCGTTGTCGATCATGGCGAACCGACCGGAGGTCAGCGTGAGGCGCTGGCGATAGGTGCCGGCGACGGGCTCACCGACGGCGGCCGGCGTGTAGGACAGCCCGGTCTCGGCCGACAGCTTGGCCCCGGCGGCATCGACTTCTCGGCGCCGCAGCGTGTTGAGGAGGTCGCGCTGCAGGATGATGCGCTGACCCTGGCGGCGGGCGAGCCCTTCCGCTGCCAGGTGGTCTGCGCGCGCCGCCATGGTGTCGCGGGCTTCCTGCCCGAACCCGCCCATGGCGAGCGGCGTCGCCTCACGCTCGACGAGCCGATGATCGAGCCAGGTGGCGCCGGGCGCCGTCACCTGCTGGTCGAGATCGATGTCTGACCGGCTGGCGAGAACGAGAGTCGGACGGGGATCGTCAGGGCCGCCGAACCGGCGCACCTCGACGATGCCGCCAATAGGCGGTGCGTGGGCGAAGGCTTCGATCCCCCGGAAGCGCACATGGTGGGCGCGTCCATCGGTGCCGTCGATCACCGCATAGGCTTGGCCAGTCAGCTCGTCATGCAGCCCCTTGTCGATGAGGCGCCCGATGATCGGCGATGACGCAGGGCCGGTGTCGATCGCGTAGTCTGCGATGCCGCGATCCTGACCCCGCTCGGTGAAGGCGCGGTGCATGGTCTTGATGATATCGCCACGCATACCGAGATCGCGCAGGCTGCGTTCGGCATCGAGGCCGACCATCCACCTGCCCGGCCCCGCGGCCGTGGCAAGGCCCATGCGTTCCAGCCTTTGCAGCCGGCCGATGGCGAGCCGGCGCACCTCCGGATCGCCGGCGCCCGGACTGTCCGGCCGCAGGTCGATGAAGCCGGTCTCGTCCGCCGCCATCCGGATCGCAACATCGAGGCGCGTCCAGCGCTCGGCTTCCACCTCCCACTCCAATGCAGAACGGATCTCATGTTCCGGCTTCGGGCCGAGTTCGGCCGAGACCAGTTCCTCGGCCCGCGAGCGCAGGCCGTGGCTGATGTAGTCGCGGGAGATCACGAGATCGGAGCCATCCTCCGCGATGCCCCGCACCAGCAGATGGACATGGGGATTGTCGGTGTTCCAGTGATTGACCGCGACCCAATCGAGCCTGGTCCCGAGATCGCGCTCCATCTGGGTTACGAGGTCACGGGTGAAGGCCTTGAGATCGGTCATCTCGGCGGCATCCTCCGGTGCGACGATGAAGCGGAAGTGATGCCGATCGTCATGGCTTCGCTCTGCGAAGGCCGCCGCGTCGGATCGATCCTCCCCGGCGCCGAACATGCGCGCCTTCTCGCCGTCACGGGTGACGCCGTCGCGCTCCAAGTAGGCGATATGGGCGGAGAGCGGTGCCGAGCGGAAGGCGTGGCCCCGATGCCGGACCACGCGGGCCTTCACGACGACGCGGCGATGGCCGGCAAAGAGCCGGCTGCGGCCGAATGCGGCGCGGCCTCGGCCGAACGTCGAGTGGCCATACCGCGGGGACCGCCCCCTCCCGGCCGCATACGAGCCGTCGTGACCGGCTTTCCTGGCGGCGCGCAGCACCTGATTGACAAAGCTCTCGCCGCGGCCACGATTGCGGATGCGTCCCAGCCGGACGTTGAACTCATCATCGCGGCTGTTCATGAGTGCGGCCCTCTGGGCGTCTCTGAAAGGCCAGTGCCGGGATGAAGCTTGAAAAGTCGCATCTCTTTCTTGCGAGCGGCACGCGAGCCGACCGATGCCCCCGGAGGGAGCCAAGCCATGTCAATGGCTTGGCTCCCTCCGGGGGCACCTCTTCTATCTTGCCGTCGTGCGGTCGTGTTCCCCCTGCCGTCATGCCTTACCGCCAAACGTGCGAACTCATGCGAGATTGCGCGAAATGGCGTCATTCCGGTCATGGCGAGGTCCGTTGTGCTGACCTCGGCACGAAGAGACCGTCAGCGGGTGGCTGAACGGGATTCGGACGCGCAGTCGGAACGTCGGACTTTTGCTCCTCGACTGCAGGCCGATCTCTTGCTGACTCATCGATCGGCGAACGCTCAGACGGCCGGGACTTGACCGGAAAGAGCGGGCTCAATCGGGCGCGCTCGCGATCATCCGGCGCGGCAGGAGCTGCCATGGCCGCGTCGTGAAAAGCAGGCCGCCGTGCAGAACGGACCTCAGCTGCATTGACGTCAGTCGGCGCCGGCATCTCGAAGTCCGGCGCGTCATTGTTCGCAACCGACGTCCTGACCGCATCCGCGAAGGCGTTGTCGGGCCGGTCCCACGAGCCGTGATAGGCCGCAATGGCGCAGTGGATCGGATCACCGTTGAAGTGCGGAGACGTCTTGCAGCGTTCAGCGAGCTGCGCGATCTCGCGCGTTGCGATGGTAATGTTTGAGCAAGGGGCAAACATCGTTGCGGTCAAGGACCGCGGCGTGGCCGACAGGCCTGTCAGCCCGATCCGAACGGCAGCGTCGGCCGGGTAGGTGTCGTGTGCGGCATCGACGGCGTCAGTCACGTCTCGAAAGACCTGCGGCTGATGCACTCCTGCCACCGTAAACGACCACGGTTCGCCGCCTGATTGATGCCAGATCAGCGCGTGCATGATCTTCGGATCGACAGCGAGAGCGCATGCGGTCACAAGAGTTGTGAGGTCCATGATCTCAGCTTTATCGATAGTGAGAGCGTTGCGTCCTTGACGGCGACGAGGCGGTCGAGGAGCTTGCGGTCAGCCGGCGCGGGGCGGGCAAATGTGCTGGTCCGGTGGCCAGCCAAAATGAGCTGCTGTGTTGAGCTCCAAGCCGATTGTTGAGAACACCTCGGGGCGGTAGCAGCTGCCATCGCGCGAGTCCGAGGTGGAACAGAGGAGTGCTTCTCGGCTGACATGGCGACCGCATGATCCGTCCTCCTGGAATGTCCAAAGCGCTACGGCGCGACCGACGACGGCATTCAACGGGATCGCCCCGAAGTACCGTCCGTCGAGCGATGCCGGTTCATCCCGGTTCATCAGGAAAACCTCGTCGCCACCGACGATACGGCAACCGTCCCAGGCCGGGAGCACACGTCTGCGACGGTCGTGCTTGCGGGCGGCGCCCATTTCGACCCCGTCGACTGTAATGATCGGGCCGGCGCGGCACACAGTCTGGCCGGGAAGCGCGAGAATGCGTTTGATGAGCGGTACGCCCCGCGGGAGATAGCCGCGGTCGGCCAAGAAACTCGCGAGCGGGTCCGGTGGATAGGCGACCACAAGCATAGTGACGATCAGGTCACGTGCTGGCTGCACCTGATAGAGCCCGGTCGGAACGCTTTCAGACACATTCCAAACGAAACGCGGCGCAGGTTTTTCCCCTAGGGTGATCCCGATGGCGCCAACGGCGACCGCGACGGTGACAAGCGCTGCCGAACGGTTTGTCATGAGATCAGCTTTTGTCTGTGCAGCCAGGCTTGATGCCGAGTCCGTGTATAGGGTCGCGGCCGCTCGCCGACGGACACACGATTGTGGACATGCTGCCAGTGCTCTGGGGCAGCATCGGCCGGATCGATGCCGAGCGCCTCGATCGCATCGATGGTCTGCAGCACCTTCTCGACCTTGGGCCACCCGGAAATCTGCAGCAGACTTTCGCCGCCGGGGCGTACATACGGCACGGTGATGTAACGCTCGCCGGGTGCAACGGCACGCAGGATATCGATGCGCGAGACCGTGGTTCCGTACTCGTTCCCAGTCCACCGCACGAAGGCGAAGATGCTTCCCGCCTCAAAGGAAATGACGCGACACTGGAAGAACGCAATTCCGCAGCATGCCTGTGTGAGCTAGGACCTACCAGCGGCAGGCTTACGATCTCGCGAGCTGGAGATGCAACGTGAGCGCGGCGGATGGAATATGAAAATTGCAGTCGTCGTAGCCGCGGATACGGACGGATAGACAAAGGACAATCGTCTACAAGAAGACGAGATATCGAACAGATAGGTTGCATGCTGAAGCTCCGATGGAGTCGTTTGGCAAGACATGCCTTGCCTTCCAGAGACTCAAGAAAATGCCGCACGCTCTGGGCCCTCGGCCCGGTCGCCAGGAGCATTAGCCAGGTGGGGCGTTGTGAATGCGGTCGTCGAGTTCTACGTCCTCGATCGCAGCATGGCGGCGGCATGCGTGATGTGGTCGATGAAGTCTCTTCTCTCTGATCACCGATCTCGATGCGCTCCGGATGGGCGGCAGACCGCCTCCGATGGGGTTGCTGGAATCTAGCTTCGGGCGGCCGTCCCTGAGATTAGCGAATCGCGACTCCCTCGCCAGCCACTCGCGGCACCGAGCGGAAGGATTTGACCACAGCGTGTGGCCAGCAGGCGAGATCATTAGCGGCCAAGTGCGCACGCAGTTCAGCGAGGGGTCACGCCACGCTTCGCTGGATCGCAGTCTGATTGCCAACTTCGGAAGGGTCGGTCCTGCGGCAGGAATCCGAGAACATAGTCGGCCGCCTTGCTCGCCTGTGACGCCGCGCGGACGATAGCGCGATTGTCTTCGCGCAGCACCTCCAATAATCGCAAGGTCTCGATAATGTGAAGGAACGCAGCCAGCGGCGCGTGAAGTCCCCGCAATTCCACCATTGAACGGCAGGTCTTGCTCCGCATTATTTTCCGACGAACCTGCCCGACCGGATACGACCCAAGCCGGTCTCACCACACAAAAGCGGGAATGCCCGTTAGGCGACATTCCATCCACGGCTCTCGAATATTTCCCGATAGATATCGCGGACCACGGTCTGCTTTTTCCGGTTATAGTCTTGTACGGTTACGGCGCCGATTCTTGCCTCTTCTTTTATTTGGGCATATCGGGTGCGGTGTTCTGGATGGTCGCAAAGCCAATCTCGAAACAGGAGGTGCCGGGCGTGCTCAGGGCAGTTGCGGCCAAAGACGTGTAGGTTAATTCGCGGCCGATCGTGCCGTAACATCCGATGCTGATACCAAGAGGGCTCACGAACAGTCAGTACGTAACCCAGGGCCGTTAAACGCGGGACATATGCCTCTTCACAGCTTGGGTCATCAACAATCAAGTCTATATCAATAATTGGTTTTGCGGCCAGTAATGGCACCGCTGTCGAGCCGACGTGCTCGATATTTCGAGCAATGCCGGGAAGTGCTTCTGCTATTCGTCGTTTGTTGGCGTCAAAGAGCTTGGACCAATTTGGCGAATGAACGGCTATCTCTATCGCTTCGGGAATAGGACTGCCAGAGACCCATGGATTCTCAAGCGGATCGCCATCGTCAAAAGTCATGATGGCCGATGCGCTCGGCCATTCTTCAATATTGTACCCCATGGCGATCTCCCAAAATGAACGTGTCTACTTTCTGCCCATATCGCCGAAAAGCCGACAGACGGGTCTCCACCCTCAGTCGTCGTCCACCTTGCCGGTCAACCATGCCGATAGCGAGCAATTTTTGGTGCGAAGGGTGGCCAATCTGCGTACCGCTGACAAACCTCTGCAGTCATTTGACCAGCAGAGGAACCGCCGATGTCGAATACCGATCGCGAATTAATCGCCGAACTCAGGGTCGTATTGACCCGCCAACGATACAGTCCGGTGGTGGCCGGGAACTACTGCGCCTATGCGCGAGAGTTCGTTGACTACCTTGCGCGACGGGGCATCGAGATCACTGACGTAACAGAGGAGCAGGTGGCGCAGTATCTGCGCCACGCGATCGCGCTGTTCCGGAAACGCCATGGTCGACCTCCGGGGCCGTACTGGCACTCGATCCCGCGCTCCGGAATCCACGCGCTGTTGCGGCTTGCGCAGGGCCAGTGGCCACCCGCCCCGAGAGTTACATGCGTCGCCGACGCGGTGCGGTTCACGGTCTGCGACGAATACGAGACCTGGCTTCGCGAGGAGCGTGGCCTTGTCCGGCCCAGCATCGTCGCGCTCTTGTGGGAAGCACGGCACTTCCTGGACTGGCAACTCGGACGATGTGACGCCGAAAGCCTGATGGAACTGAACGTCGGCGACCTCGACCGTTACATAGCGCTTTCGCTCGCTCTTGCGGCATCTGCACCGGACCGGTCGCACCGCGATCGACCTGTCACCGCATGTCATCGCCCCGCTGCTCTATGCCTATGAAGGGGTGCCCTCGATCCTCGAGCGTCACCAGATCGCTGCGGTGCTGGAAAGTGCGAGGAAAGATAGGACACCGGTGGGGCTGCGGGATCATGCCATCCTGCAACTGCTCGCGACCTATGGCTTGAGGTCGAGCGAGGTACGCAATCTGCGGCTCGACGACATCGACTGGCGCGCGGAATCGATCCGCGTCCGGCACACCAAGACACGGGCCTGCTCGTTGCTACCCTTGATGGAGCCGGTGGGCGAAGCGGTGCTCGCCTATCTGCGCTCCGGGCGGCCCGAGACCGACGCCCGGGAAATCTTCATCCGCACGCGCGCGCCCTATCGAAAGCTCGGAATACTGGCCAGTGCGGTACGGCGGCGGCTCCGCGATGCCGGCGTCGAGCCGCCCGGTAAGAGCGGGCCGCACATCTTCCGGCATGCCCGCGCGGTCGAGATGCTGCGCGCGTCGGTGCCGCAGAAGGTCATTGGCGACCTGCTCGGCCACCGTTCGGCCGAAGCGACGGCACCCTACCTCAAGCTCGCCACCGAGGATCTCCGGGCTATCGCACTCGACGTGCCGGGATCGGGGGTACTTTCATGACGACATGGCCCAACCCCGAACGGCTGTTGATCGCACGCTATCTGGCGGGCCTTGGCCTGCGCACCCCGAACAGCCGTGCCTATTACAAGCAGGTGCTTCATAGCTTCCAGGACGTCGCCGAACGCCACGCCGAACTCGGCCAGGACGTGCTGGTGGCTTGGTTGCGGACATCGTCCGACCATTGGGCGGCGTCGACGCGGTTGCACCGCACCCGCATTATCGACCGGTTCCTCGATCACCTGGTGCAGACCGGGGCCATCGACCGAAGCCCCGTCGTCGCCCTGCGCGAGGCGTGCAATATCAAACAGTGCAAGCCCGTCTGGCGGGCCTTGGCGTCGGACACCCCGGACCGTGCTCTTGCCGAGCTGCACCAGCCTCGGCCGTTTGGCAGCGTGCTGGGCGGAATCATGGCCGAGCACGTCGCGCTAATGCGCAACAGGGGTTACAAATACACCACACAGCCCGTGTGGCTCGTGCGGTTCGACCGGTTCCTGCAGTTGAACCCTGTGCTCCAGGATGAGCCGATCGAGGTGATGCTCGAACACTGGGCGACGGCGAAAGCCACGCGCAATCACGCCGCCGAATGCGAAAAGCTGAAGCGCGTCCTTGCGAAGATACTCCGTCACCGAAATCCATCGATCCCGCCGCGCCGACCGGACTCGCGCCCGGAAAAGGAAGTGGCGAAGCAATGGCGCAAACCTCACATCTACTCACCCGCCGACGTGCGGCGGATGCTCGATATCGCCCGTTCCTATCCGTCGCCACGGGCGCCGCTTCGCCCGCTGAACATCTACACTATGCTGTTGCTGGCCTATTGCGCGGGTCTGCGGCAGGGCGAGCTTGCCCGCCTCGATCTGGGTGACGTCGACCTTCAGGGTGGCACGATCACGGTTCGGAAGACCAAGTTCTTCAAGACCAGAATCCTGCCGCTTCCCGACAGCGTGATGGCCGAACTTCGGGCCTATATCGATGCACGGCGCCGTGCCGGAGCATCGCAGGACCCACGCTCCGGTCTATTCTGGCACGAGCAGCGTAGTGCACGTTACACAAAGGAGGCCGTCGCTTGGCTGCTCGTCGATGTCATCCGCCGGGCCGAGCTGAAACCACCACAAGGGCGAACGGGGCCGCGCCTGCATGACCTGCGCCACTCGATGGTCGTGAACCGGATCATCGAATGGTATCGGACGGGCATCAACCCGCAGGATCGCCTGCCGTTCCTCGCGACCTATCTCGGCCATCGGGATATCCACTCCACCTTGGTCTACATCACCGTCACGCAGGACCTCCTGCATCACGCCAACGAGCGGTTCCGGGCGGTGGGTGCACCATGCCTCAACCTGGGGCGGGAGGTGCGGCCATGAGCAGGGCAAACCCGTTCCCGGAACTGATGCGCGCGTTCTTCTACGAATGGCTCGTCGAGCAACGCAACGCATCCATCCATACGGTGCGATCCTACCGCGACACCTGGCGGCTGTTCCTCCGGTTCGTCGCGCAGCGCGCGGGAAAGAAGGTTGCGATGATCACGCTGGCCGATCTGGCCGCCAGCGAGGTCGCTGGGTTCCTGAGGCACGCCGAACACGAACGCGGCGGCACGATCGGGACGCGCAACTGCCGGCTTGCCGCGATCCGCAGCTTCTTCCACTTCGTGGCGACCAGGGATCCCGCATCGATCGCGCAGTGCGCCGAGATCCACAACATCCCTGTCAAGCGGGCACCGGTATCGGAACCCTGCTATCTGGATCCGGCAGAGGTGGCGGCGATCCTTGCCCAGCCAGACCGTTCGACACTGGAGCGCATCTGCCCGCTCTGGCCGGAAACCGTGGCGCTGCTGAAAAAGCTGCTGGAGCGGCAGCCGCGAGCGCCAAACGAGCGGATGTTCGTCAACCGCTACGGCGAGCCGCTCAGCGCCTCGGGCGTCCGGTTCAAGCTCGCGGCCTATGTGAAGGCGGCCGCCGCAACCGCGCCAACGCTGCGAACCAAGCATGTGACGCCGCACAGCTTCCGCCATGCCACCGCCGTGCACCTCGTCTCGGCGGGCGTCGACGTCACGGTCATCCGCAGCTGGCTCGGTCATGTGAGCCTCGACACCACCAACCACTACGCCAGGGCCAATCTGGAAACGAAGCGGAAGGCGCTGGAGCAGGTCGGCGCTCCGACAACAACGGGCCATCCGCCGTCATGGAAGCGGGATGCGAGCCTCCTCGCCTGGCTCGACACGCTCTGAAATAATGCGAAGGAACGTGGTCGGGAACGGCGCAAAGCCGCGCCGTTGGCTGCGTTCCTTCACATTATCGACACCTCGCGATTACTGGAGTTATGCGCAGCGGCGCATAATTCCAACCAGGAGCCGATATAAACGGTGTGGCGTACGGTCGGCACGATACCGAGCGAGGCGCAGCAGAACGCTGCGTTCACCTCACCAGTTCCTCGCACGCATATTTCTTTGAGCCGAACGAACCGGACAGATCGCGGTTGAGACGAGAACGGTGGCCGCTGGCATGGCCCAGTTCGTGCAGCGCCGTGCGGTGCCAATTGATCGGCTCGAAATATGCCGCCGGTGGCGGTACCTGCACGTAGTCTTCCGCCGGGATATAGAAGGCACGGTTCCCCCCGATGCGGAAGTCGATGCCGGTGGCCTTGATCAGCGCCTCCACCCGCGGCTCGATCATGCCGGGCGGCGGCGGAGGTGCCGCAGTTGCGATCTCCGCAGGCAGATCGTCGCATTGATCGGTGTTGAACACCGTGAAGCGCGTCAGGAACGGAATGGCCTGGGCTTCCTCGCCGCTTTCGGCCGCACGCCTCTTCTCGTCGTCGGGAATGAAACGATCAGCATAGACGACGGTCGTTCCGCGTTCGCCCTTGCGGACATGGCCGCCGAGCGACAGCGCCTGGCGGAAGGTGAGCCAGCTCTGGCCGTTGAAGCCGTGTTCGATCACGGCGCCCCAGAGGATCAGCACATTGACGCCGCTGTATTGCCGCCCGGTCGAGGCGTTCTTTGGCATGGCAAGCGGCGCCTTCGCCGCTGCCGTCCCCCAGGGCTGAACCCAGGGCACACGGCCGGCCTCCAACTCGGCGATGATCTTGTCGGTGATTTCGTCATAGAGGCTCGCCCGGCCCTCGCCGGCGCGCGCCCGAACAGCATATCTCGACATCGCGGGTCTCCGCGACGGGTGCCGCGAGCCTCTCCCGCGGCCTCCAACCCGTCACGGCCAACCCGGCCGGCACTCTCACTCTCCTGCTGCGCCCGTTCAGCGCGGACGGGCGGAGTCGAGATCACTGAACGATTCCGCGAGCGCCGCGTCAGGGATGGACGCCCGAAGGCTGAAGACCCGCGTAGCGGGGCTTCAGCGCAGCCGACAGCCCGGCCCGCAGGGCGACGCCAAATGAATTCGCGAATTACGGGGCCGCGGGACCTGTTGGCAACAGCGGCAACGCCGGAAATCCCTGATTTTCATGGATTCACCGTCTATGCTTCCGGCTTCCCGAATCAAAGGAGCCACGATGGCGACGCAGATGACGAAATCGCAGTTGATCGAGCAGATTGCGACCAAGAACGAATTGGCCAAAAAGGACGTCAAAGGCGTTATCGAGACGCTCGCCGAGATCGGTTACAAGGAGTTGAAGAAGAACGGCGTGTTCCTCGTTCCCGGCTTTGCCAAATTCGTCGTCATCAAGAAGCCGGCTACCAAGGCGCGCCAGGGCACCAACCCTTTCACAGGCGAGGCGATGGCCTTCAAGGCGAAGCCAGCGCGCAAGATCGTCAGGGCGCGTCCGGTCAAGGCTGCCAAGGACGCGGTGTAAGAGACATCCTGCGATGGAGCCTCTTGCCTTCTCGTGCGAGCGACGGCTCGCCGCCGCGCACGGTGGGTTGATCGGCGGTTGAATGCTCCTCCAGCACGTCCGTGTACCTCCCAGGCCTGATCACGACGCCCGATAGGGAATGTCCGATCGGCTGATGGGAAAGTCCCAATCGATGCCGATGGAGCGGAGCATGGTGCGCACCGTCCGCTCGGCGTCGGGCGGCGCCGCGGGACCGACGACGATCTCGGCGATCTTGTGCTGGACGTGGAGCGGCATCGGTTGGGGGATGTAGGGAACGATCTCGCTGCCGCGAAAGCGCGTCGTGACGAATGGAGCAACGGCGGCCGGTGTGCCCATCATCACGAGGCGGACCTCCTGCTCATGCTCATAAGCGGGGTGCTTGGAGGTGAGGCAGTTCCAGATCAGCGGCGAGGCGATGATTTCGCGGACGAACTGGTACATGAAAGGAATGCCGATGGATTTGTCGGCCAACAGATCGGCGTTGGCGTTCGCGGCCGCGAGAAAGATCGCCGCGGCTTGGTCGAGACAGGCTTCATGGCGGCCGCACACATCGGCAAGACTGTAGCGCACCGGACCGACAAACTCCGGAAGCTGACCGGGTGGCGGGATGTCGGCGACGGCGAACAGCGATGGGGAAGCCCGATCGCTACGCCTCGCCCGTTACCCGCATAGGCGCGCCACTGGCCGAGATCATCTCGCGCGCGGCTGAAACAAGCGATGAAGAATTCCAGGGTCGGAACGAAGTTGTCGTGCCGAAAGAGATCGAGAAAGTAGTCGAGAAAGAGCCGGACCCGGCCATCGGCGCCCGTGGCGATTTGGTGCGCCACGTCGCGGGCCATGTCGATGCCATGGGTCAGCTCGCTCGGATCGTTGAGGTGCCGGTAGTCGGTGAACCAAATCTGTCCGGCTTCCAGGATGCCCTTGAGACCGCGCATGTCGGTGTAATGATAAAGAGTCTCCGTAACCGTACTGTTGTTCTGCTCGGACAACAGATGCCGGCTCGTCCATTCCTTGTATGTCTCGATCGCCTGCTGAAGCTCCGCTGGCAGCGGCACACGGCTGTGGTCGGGAGGGTTGGTTTCAGACATGGGATCGCCGTCCGGCCGCCGGTTTGAGGAGACGGCCATTGGCGTCCATCTCAAAATGAATGGGATGACTGATCTCCGCCAGATCGAAATAGCTCTGCCCGTCGACCAGCAGCGGCAAGGCATACCAAGGCGACGTATAGGTTGAGACCATGTAGGTCTCGTCGGGCGCATCGGCGCGAGCGGTGGCGATCGGAAGGTACGCCTCGGCGACAATGGAAACGTTGGTGAGTTGCATGTCATTGTCCTCGAACACCAGAACGGTTCTGGCGGCGTCCGACTGTTTCCATCGGGCGAGCTTCGGAAACTTCTTCTCGCAGGCGCGCGCGATGCGCTCCACCCGTGGCGTCTCGGCACCGCGCGTCAGATGTTTGAGCTGAAATCGGCCCTCCATCCCGGCGATGCCATCGAACCGCACCAGCGACACCTGGAACGGCACGCCAGCCGGCTGGCCCGTCACGAGCGTGCCCCGGTAATCGGCATAGCGCCGCGGCGGCAGCGTCGGGGCGGTGGCGGTGATCCAGGCGAGCAACGCCGCCTGAATGGCGCGCACCTCGGGCATTTTGCGGTCCGTGAAGGCGTCGATCGGCAGATGCATTTCGATGACGACGCCATTTGCCAGCACGGCGCCCAGCGCCGCGACTGCGGCGGCCTGAAGCGGCAGGAAGAGTGACGATGCGCGATTCTGGTGCGCCATGAAGCCATCGAACGGCTCGATGCCGGTGTGCTCGAGGGCATAGAGCTGGTCGCCCAGGCGAAACGTCATTTCCACGCGGGCATCCGCCGACGTCTCGCTGCCCCTATCCCGGATCTGCACGTCCGAGCGCCGCTCGCGTTGGCGTTGCTCGAGTTGCTGGATGATGCCCTCGCACGTTTCGGTTTCGTGAAAGGCCAGCATCGCGAAGTCCGCTTTCACTGACGCTGGAAACTGCCGGGCTGGTTGCCGCGATTGCTGCAGACGTAGGTTCGTCCGGTGGCTTCGCTTGAGATCATCACCGATCCGCGACGGGGCTGCAGCACAGCGCGGATCGCGCGCTTGAAATCGGCCCATGACATATCGTCCGGCCGCTCGATCCGCAGGGCGGTCTTGTGCGGAATCGATTCGACGTCGAGACCCCAGGATCGCAAAATTCTCTTTGCGTTGCGGATACTGTCGCCGCCGACGCGGTTGAACTCGCCGAAATAGGTACGCATCACGTCACTCCTCGTCTGAATCATCAGCGGCGAAAGCGATCGACACCGTCGCCAAGCCGTTGTTGCGGCTGAATCCGATCAAGACACCTTCGCGACTCAGGGCGAGACGGATCGCTTTCAGCGTCTCAGGCCGCGAATCCCGCCCGCGCTCGACGTTGGAAATCGTGCCGGACGAAAGCCCGGCCTGAGCGGCGAGCGCGCCCTGATCGAGGCCTGCCATCATGCGCGCTGCCGCGTAGGTCCGCCCGAGCGCTTGGCTATTGGAAAGATTGAGCGGCATTCAGCGTCCCCGGTTTCAGGTCAATTGAATTACCTTAATTATGGTCAAAATACGGCACACATCTTGTGGCTGGAACTTATGACTGCGGTGGTTCGGGGCGATACGAGTACCCGGCGCGCCGCAAGCCCAATGGCATCGGCGGCGGCGCCCCCCTGCCGTCCGGTCCGGCCGTCGCTACATGGAAAGGATGTGCAACGACTATGAGCGACACATCCGTTGGGTTGAATACTGCCGGATGATGCAAGACCTCGCGCTCGACATTCCGACCCGGCCGAGCGAACTCGATTTGCCGCCGGCCGATGACGTGCGCATCAACGAGACCGCGCCGGTCATGCGCGCGGCCGGCAACGGCATTGAACTCGTGCCGATGAATTTCAGCTTCCCGCCCTCCGGCGCGCGGGGCGGACCGGTGTTTAATTTCAGGTCCGAGGGACGGCACTTCGACAATAGCAACCGCTGTCTCATTCCCGCGTCGGCCTTCTTCGAATTCACCGGCAAGAAATATCCGAAGACCAAGCATCGGTTTACCCTGAATCGAGCGCCGTTCATGGCGATCGCCGGCATCTGGCGCGAGGGTCATGGCAATCATCCGCCGACCTTCACGATGCTGACGACGGCGCCTGGCCCGGATGTCGCGCCGTATCACAACCGCCAGGTCGTGGTGCTCCAGCCGGAAGATTGGGCCGCGTGGATTGACCTCACGAAACCACAGGACGAGTTGCTTCGACCACTCGCCGCGGGCTCGCTGGCAGTCCAGACTTGCGGGAGGAGCGCGCATGAGCTTTGGGTTTCCGGCGCATGAAGGATTTTTCGGGCTCTTTTGGCCGGCGAGGATCATGCATCCTTTCGACTATGAAAGGAGCCAATGCTCATGACGACCCAAGACCTATTGGAGAAGATCACACACCTGCCGGAGCGGCCTATCGACGTCCCGACGGTGCCGCCCACCGAACTGGTGGCCTTCGTGGTGCGGTGGAACCGCGGCCTGCGGCAATGGAAGACCACCACGCTCGCAGACTTCGCGCGTGTCTCGGTTTCGACCGTGGAGCGCGTCGAACGCGGGGAACGCGTGAGCGACGATGCGCTCGACAGGATCGCACAGGCGTTCGGGTATGAGGCGGGATATTTCACGGCGCCCCGCCTGCCATTGGCCGCCGATGAAGCGGCTGCCAGCTTGGTGGACACCTATTCCCATCTTGAAATCGTCCCGGTCGGACCGATGACGACGCACCGCGCTATTCGTGAGGCCGCGCGTTGTGACGCCGTCCTGATTCATCGTCCGGAGGTGTCCGACGCCTATGACGATGCCATCGCGGGTCTGCAGGAATGGCTCGATCTCGCGTCATTTATCCTGTCGGATATCGCCGAGCCCCCGCCGCCCGAGCGGGGGCGGCGCGACCTCTACAACGACATCCTCGCCTGTGTCGGCGACCTGGAACGACGCGGGCTGACCGTCCTGTCCGGAGTGATGCCGGCTCCGCAAGATCGCATGCCCGACTGGAAGGTTGCGGTCGTCTCGATCACGCCGCGGCTTACTGATCCCGGCGCGGCGAAGCGGCAGCACTTGATGGTCGATCGCCGCGTCGTGACGTTGCCGTCCGGTCCGACGGCTACGTGACACGCCTGCCTCTCCGGCCGGCGATGATTGCGAGCATGTTCACGACCGACCAGGTGCCCTCGGCGCACAGTGCGGCGGTTCGAAAATCGGCGAACCGCTTGTGCTGCAGCGCCAAGGCCAGGCGGACCGCCGCCTTGGCGTGAGCGCGGGCCTCTTCGTTGCTCGAACCTTTCAGCTCCGCTTCGAAAATTGCCTCCAGCATCCGCTTGGCGTCGGTGTCGCTCGGGGTCTTGTCGTCGATGAGCGGATGCCGGGCGGGATCGTAAACCTCCTGCGCCACGGAGATCAGCACCTCGCGGCAGAGCAGCCCGACGCCTTGATATTGCTCCTCAGTCTCGGCGCTATCGAGCCGGAGCCGCATCTCCTGGAGCTGGCGGTCAACTTTCTGCCAGCCGGTCGGCTCCTCGAAGACGACCGCGCGGCGGGCCGATTGGGCGACAAAGATCGGTTTGCCGGAAATGGTCTTTCCGGCCACCACTTGATAGCCGTCAGGCGTCAGCGCCTCGTTATAGACACGCACGAGCGTCGATACTTCATCGTCCGCGGGCCGCACGACCGGGTGCACGGTCTCGCAGAGAAAGCGGAGAAACTCGGCATCCGGTCTGTACATCAAATTGAACCGGCGATCGTAGAAGATCCAGTCGCTCTCCCAGTCGCTATTACGTACGCAGTGCTGATAGATGTCGCCGGCGGCATCTTGATAGCGATGGTCAAAGGACGGCAGCTTCGATAAGTCGTAAAGCCTTGCCAGAAATTCGTCGTCCTGCAGCCGGCCGGCCCAGCTCACCTTCGCAATGCTGAAATGGCCGATAACGGCCCGGCGCGTAACCTCCGAAATCTCCTTCGGCGCTTCATCCACATCAGAGGTCATCGGTGCCCTGTCCACGGTGACTAGGCCGGCGCGAGCACGGCCAAGCGCTCGCAGATAAATTGCGCGATCTGCGCCGGGTTGAACCTGCGAACATCGACGTAGCCGTCGGTCTTGAAAACGCCGTCGACGGCGCCGTCATCCGTTCGGACGAACATGATGCGGACATTGTCGCGCTCCATGATGATCTCCCTGATCGCCCTGAACTCGATTCCGCACCAGTCCTTCCTTTGGTAGTCGGACCCCAGGAACACGACGATCAGTTTCGAACGATGCCGGTAGATCTCCTGCAGCAATGTGTCGAGCGACGGCCGTGCCAGTTGCGACACGTAGTTGCTGTCGTAGAAGTAAGAGTTCGGCCCGATCCTTCCCTCCAGCTCACGTGCGACTTGCTCGACAATCGCCCTCACCTCTCCCGGAAAAGATAGCGCCACGTCGAAATGATGTTTGGTGATATCGACGGTCTTGGTCGCCTGCCCCGTCCATGATGGCAGCGTGATCCGCCGCGCGGCATGCAATTCCTTCGCAAGATTGACGTCCTTGACTGCCCAATGGGTCCGGTTCATCTCCCACTTGCCGATATTGAGCTCGAAGGTGAGTTGTTCGAGATCGTCGGCGGACAGAAACGGATCGACGGCCTGAAGCTCGTATTCGATCCGAACCTGTCCTTGCCGTTTGGCGATATCACGGATCAGGCCGAATTTCGGCGCGAGTTGGTTGAACGCTTCGTAGGCGAAGATACAGGGCAGCCGTTTCAGTTCAGAAACCGCGGCATCATTAAGTTCTCCGAACCGCTCGGTGATCGCGTTTTCGGTATACTCGCGGACACAGCGCGAGAACTCGATCTGCCAGGGTTCGCCGCTCCAGGCCTCGGCATTGGCGGAAACAAGAAGATTGTACATCGAGGAAACCGCGGTTGGTGTTTTTGCGACTGGGCGTCGTGCGTGGTGGTGTTAGCGGCGGTTTTATCGGAATTCCGACGCCGGCGCACTGATCCGATCGCCCCAGTTTCGACGAAGATGAGACGACCCCCCGCTGAGGCCGTTCACCACGGACAAGCGCGGACAGCCAGGGGCTCGCTAAGGGTCAAATAACCCATCGGGTCCGGGCCATTCGCTCAGAACCAGGCCGGCTCTTGCCCTGACGATCGCCGGAGCGGTTGGCGCTGCCAGCAGTACGACGCCATACGGCACAAAGAGCATGGAGGCTGATCTCCAGCCCTGGGTCTGAAGCATAGCAGCGGCCCGTCCATTACCGGCGGGCTCAAGCGGCCAAAGGTGCTGGTTGTGAAGGTCGATATAGACCAAGGCGTCCAAGCGTGCGCAAGCGGCGGCGCCATAACGTGCGGCTTTCGCCGACAGACGGTCGGCGACGAGCTGGGCCGCGTCATCGAACGACATCGGCTGCGACGGCGTGTACGGCTCCATCACGTCTGCAACATGTTGTGCGTCGCGATATCTGTCTTGACGCCGACGCCAATCGAAACCGCGCTTTCTATCGCCGACGATCTCCATGATTTGGAAGTCGGCGGTTCGAAATCTGACGTCGATCGGCTCTTCGCTGCTTGCAACGATCTCGCTGTCCTCGAAGGTTTCACCGACACAACGAAGGAATGCGCGCACGACCACGCGCTCACGCTCCGGCTTTCGCGGATTTGAGAAAAGGCGTCGGGCGCGATCAGCGTGTTCGCGCAGTTTGGCGAGAAATGCGTTGTCGGAAAAGGCCATTGTCCCCAGGCATGACTTGGTCACGGAGCGCGCGTGACTTCTTGCTCAAACGGCACGGCGGTCGCGGCAATCGCATCGCGCAACTCGGTCAGATCGCGGTGAATCCCGGCGCAGCGCATGGTCGCGTCGCGGACCTGCTGGACGTCAAAGACATTCGGACCGTGCTCGGCGCGCTCGAATTCGTCCAGATATTCAAGATTCTTTTTCACGAGTCCGACCCTGTAGGGCTGGCGCGGCTTCCCCTTGAAGGCGCCTTCCCATGTCTCGCCATGGACCAGGAAATTGCGTATCGGCCGGAGATCATCCAGCTCCTTGTAAAGACGTTGTAGCGTCGGCTTGTGTTCATCGGGCACGCCTCCGAAGTCACACCATTTCTTGAAGATATTGATCTTGTCTGCGAATGTCCGCCCGGAATATTCGTCGAACAGCGCTTCGAGCGGCGCCTCATTGATGAGGTCCATCAACAGGAGCATCCTGAACTCGACACGACCCATCTCGGTCAAAAACTCCCCGAGCGCCTGATGCATGGCATCGGACGCCGTTCTCTCTGCAGACTTTATGCGGCGCCGCCATTTCCGTCGCCGTTGAGCTTTTCTTGACTTCCTCGACATGAATATCCCCTAAGCAGGACCGAAGCCCGCTGGCCGGAGCGTGTTCTTTCGCATATCCCTGCCAGCGGCTGGCTCCGGGCTGGCGACGCCCATCGGTAGCAGGATGGCGCTGGGCCGTGTAGGGCCGGCGCGCCGCGGCGAAGGTTGGTCACATGGCTTGGCAAAGGACCCCAGACGGCTCGTTCCTGGACCACACCGGACCGAACGCCTTCCGGACCTCGGCCGTCCATTCAGCGCGCGTATATTTAGGTCGCAGTACTGGGTCGGAGGCCATCAACTGGTCGGCGACCGCTGCGATGCCTTGATCCATCTTTGCTCGAGATAAAGAGTGAGCCTCCGTCGCCGACGCTGATCATGCGCGGGAGGGCAAACTCGTCGCCTTATCACGAAAGGGCATGGGTAATGTTTGAATTCGCGCGATGATACCTTCGATCAACTCCGTCAAAGTTGCTGCCATTTCCGCCCTGGTCGTTTGATCTTTGCGTTGGTCACGATTGCTATTGTGGCGCCGCTAACTACGTCAATCTGACGACGCGGCGAGCCAGTTCAGGACGAACGATTGCGGATTGACGAAACTTCCGTCCTTCAAAAGGATCGCGCGATACTCCTCAAGCGCCACGACGAGCTCATTCTCATCTCGCAACCGGTGCGTAAAGAGATCAAGGCTCGGATAGTCTAGGACAACACCACGGACGCCGTCCGCCGCCATTCTGCGACATGACGAGACGTAAAGGTCGCCCTCATCGGCGAATATCTCTTTTATGACGACGATCGAGAACAGGATACGGCTTCCGATCGTTACATGTAGGTCGCACTCTCCTACGACCAAGTCCAGTTGGTCGTAGGAGAGGACATGCGCTACAGCGCCCTTCGCTTGTCGCATTCCCTTCTCGAGTTGATGCCGCGCAACGCGGCGTTTGCGACCCAATGATCCCGCCAAAATCTCTTCCGTGTTCGGGCTATCCTTCGCCTGCACGAGCAGGACGTGCGAGGATGCGAGGACAAGGATGTCGGCCAACTCCCTGCCGGTGTCCTTGCGCATCGGATTGATCGCGATCTTGTCGCCCGTGAAGACGCGCCGAAGGCCTGCTACCAAATCTCGCTCGTGGAATGGGCCAGGATTCTCACGCGTGAGCATGCTGTTGCTGTACCCTGCGCCGCCCAGATAGTCATTGCCGGTGTCGGTGTGGTCCTGAATGAAGAGGTCGTCGGGACCGATGGACTCGACAAATGACACCGTAACGGCCCGGGCATCATCTTCCGGCGTTCGACGGCCGAACCAATGCTCAAGGCCCTTGTAGATCAGGGTCATGGCGTTATGCGAGTACGGGACAAAGGTCAGATCTGTGCCGTCGACGAAGCAGCTGCCGCCGTCCTGTAGGCGGACGCGGTAGCTCATCCACTCTCTATTGTGCTCATCAAGGAAATAAACCTCCAATTCTTCATAGGCGAGCAGCTCGCGCACATCACGGGGCATCTCGTCGTCGAACAGAGGGGTCATTAGGATCAGCGGCTCGTCGGCGTCGTCGAAGAAAGCTGTCACCAAGGCCGGCACCGTGCCGATCGTTGAAGCTAGTGGGACCACATAGAACTTGAAACCTTGGTTCATCTGCGCGGCCAGGATCATCTCCTTGGTCGCCTTGATGGCCAGCACCAGCTTTCCGGTCTGCGTGTGGCGGAACGGGAGCAAACCGACAGGCAGGGCCTGGAGGTGCGGCGCGGTTTCGGGATAAAGAATGGAGAGCAACGGTTCCTCGCTCTAGGTCAGCCTCGGGTCAAGAAAGTCTTATGTTGAAATCGGGCTTCGCCACTCGGAATGCATCCAGCGCACGTCTCCTGATATCATCGAGTTCTCTCGCAGCGCTTGGATCCAGCATAAAAACAGGACAGTCAGCTTCACCGCAACCACACGGTCTGATCCTGCCGTCGCGAAGGCCGGACACGAAAACCCGGCGCAGTTGGTCGACCAATTTCGCCGCATTAGACACCTGTGCCTTTGTGCTCGGATCGCGCAAATGATGCAGGGACGGAATCCGTCTAATTTCGACGCCTTCGCGCGTCCGCCACAGTCCGGTATTGAGCGCTGCTATAGTATCTTCGATGGCACGCAGGAATGCAGGGAGAGAGCTTTCCTGATGAAAAGGCGTACTAAATGCTGGCCGTTCAAACACCGCGGCCATCATTGTCAGCGTATCGCTGTCGCTCAGCCCTGCAAAATCATCAGCAATGCGACGTATCCCTTCACCGTCATCTGGAAATGATTCTCCCGCACAAAAGCGGCGCAGCAGGTCTTCGCCGATAAGCCGCAAATGCTCTTCGAATTCTGTGCCGGACCAGATGGTCAGGTGAATCAGACCGATCGCATCAGCGGCTGCCTTGATGGCATCGCGTCTGATGGCTGAAACCGCCCCCCGCACCAAAAATTTGAAGGCATAGGGACCGCCAGCGACTGCGGACATCGCGACTTTCATATCGCGTTCGGCTTTCGCCTGGGTGATAGCACCGCGATTGACGCACTGGATGATGGTTTTCCGTGACGGGAATCCGTCAAGCGGTTCGTTTCCTACAATATCGCGTCCTTGATCGCTACCGGTCTGCCCATACCAGGTCAGATCGCTCCATCCCGCACGAACGTGATAGGCATAGACAAGTCGCTCGAATTCAACGCCAGCAAAATCTTCAAAATGAATTTTCTGAACGATGCGTGGTGTGTTCGTCATGGCGGCTTCAGCCTAGCATGACAGAGTTGCCTGCGAGGCGTTCCGGGGGCAATCGAATGTGACCTCACAATACCAAAATCGAAAGAAAAGCAGAGCGGGGGCGTCCAGATTCTGCTGCGTCCGCCAAAACGTTTCACTGGCCGTACCCAAATCTTGAGATTATTGGCAGTGCTTAGGTATGAAACCGGAAGGACGGATTGGGCGTAACGTTATCCGACAGCTCGGTCATGATCTCTCCGACCTTCTTTGCGAACAGCAAAGTAACCGGCAGGCGAGTAATGCCGTCGCTCGAATTCCAGTTCATTTTCGAGAGGGTGAGGATTTCCTTCGATCTTGCTTCGATGTCTGTCGGTCCTGCCGATCCGATCTGGATCGGTGCCGGGATGTGCGCGCCGGGGAACTCATCCCACCACGGCACATAACCGCTGGTGAAGAGGTATGAATCGCCTTCGATCTGGCAGAGCGTTCCTCGCCACGGTTCTTCCGATCCTTTCCGGACCAACCTGAACGGCGTCTGTCTCAGCCAGACGAGATCGCAGTTCGGGACAATGCCCTTCGTGCCTTCTCGGAATCCCTCCTCTTCTTCGGGTTGATACATCGAGGTCTTGTGAACCACCACACGCTTTGGCTTCACGCCGGTACGTTTTTCATAGCCGTGCAGGATGTCGCGCATCATCGCGAACGCCTGAGATTTGTTGAGGTACGGCTGCCGGTCTCGACGTTGTTCGTGGTCGATATGCGCCCCTTTCAGACAGAACGGCTCGTGATCTGAGGAGAAAGCCTGCGCCACACTCGCGTAGACGAGATGCCCTCCCCGCTTCTTGAGATGATGGAAGGACATGCCGATGAAGCACACCCCTTCGGGCAGGTCGGCCGGTCGCCAGGGAAGCCCGCCGGCTTTGTAGTAGAGCGCCGTCGTGAAATTCCAGGCCCGTGTCGCTTGGCTGTGTCCGGAATCCTCCGCCCGATCGATCGTTTCGCGGCGCAAAACCTGGATCGGTACCGCATTCTCGTATCTGTGGACCTTCGCCTTGAGCGCCCGATAGAAGGTCCGGAACAGGAGATCTTCTGCTGTCGTGCGGAGCGCTTCCGCTTCGGCGAGTTCTTCCTCCGAGGGCGCGAACAGATCGCCCTGGGCGTTCTCTTCCTCGCGCTTGAGTATCTCTAGGGCTCTCCGTTGCTTGGCAGAGAGTTCGGGGTTCTGCACACGAAGGTCCCCAAGCGCGTCCGGAATGCACACCACGATGCAATCCGGCCGCACGTCGCCGAACATGCTGCTGATCGGCCCTTCGAAGAGTTCAACGAGGGCATCGAAATCTTCGCCGCTGATCCGCTCCCTGAACAAGCGGTCGAACTGCGACTTGTCGATCGTCCGGACGAAACACTGGTCCACCTCGAACTTTGCGCCGAGAGCCTTCTCTGCGCCGGGCCAATCCCGAAATCGGCGTGCGTTGCGTTCGCGGGCGGGCTTGAAACCGTCCATCCCAGCTATCCAGCCGCGGGCTGCAGCCACTTCATCGACGAGCCCCACCAGACCTACGCGGATGGTCCGAAGACCCCGGTGATCGGCGGGACCACCAGCAGCCAGTGCGCGACGCGGATCGAAGTCTCGCCGGCCATTGCTGAACTGCAGCTCGGGTTCAGGCAGACATTTTATCTTGATTGCTGTCGCCATCGATCAATCCTTCCTCGGGAACGTCCAGGGACATGAATGCGCCTTCGAGCAGGAGGTCCTCGACCGGCCCCTGCCCTAAGTTTACGACGGGCGCACCTTGCGAAATGAAGCGTCCCCAGAACGTCAGATCGCTCTCGACGCTCTGGTTGCGGTCGAACTTCATCCGTCGGGTCGCCTTGGCGGTCCTGGCGTAGCCCGGGAGGGGTGTCTGCGCGTCTGGACCGGTGAACATGTAAAACGGCTTTACGCGCACTCCCCAGATCGGTCCCAATCGTGCGATTTCGTAGGCGATCCCTTCGTTCTCGAACCATACGCGAGGCGGATCGCCCCGCTGCTTCACGACCTCGCGCGGTACACCGCGGCGGCGGGGCGTGTCGTAGATCATCATCCGCGGCCCACTCTTCTCTCCCACGAAGTAGGCACGGCGGTTTGATTTGCGATCTGGCTCGATCAAGAGGCCGCGCCCCCGCAGTCCGCGGAGCTGGCCCTCGAAGTGCTTACGCAGGAGCCAGGACAAAACACGCGCGAGATCGGCATCGCCCTCCAGCTCTTCCCGGGAAGTCACCCGTACGGCAGCCTCCGTCATCACCGGCTTGAGGATCGTGTGGAGAAGCGCTGCCGGCGCGAACGACCAGAGTTCGCCGCCGCGGATCAGTGCGGTGCCGATTTCGTTCAATGGCACCCTCTTCGCGATTGCTTCCAGTGTTCCTGAAACGCGCACCCTCGACACCGCCGACGGCAAGGATGCGAACGGCATCAGATTGACGATGTAGGTGCCGATCGGTCGTGTGTCTCGCGCGACGGACGACGATTTTCCGGACGCCGTCGGCTGGAATATTTCGACGCTGAAGTCATCGCTACCGGGTGGCACGCCGAAGACTGCCGTTCCGTCCCCCTCTTTAGCGAAGTTGAGCACGTCGGCCAGGCCCGTTCCTGCCCGCTCCATCACACTCATCCCGTAGAAGATGTCGCAAAGCGCACGGTTGCGGGGAGAGGTCAATTCGCGGACCGGCTCGAACTGACCATGCGCGTCGAACTTGAGCTTGGCGGCGACCCGTTCCTCGAGACGCCCGGGATTCAGAAACGCGACGCCACTGTTTCCCTGCGCCTGGATGGTTGCGGGCCGTCCATCCGCGTAATCGCGATGGACCAAGAGATTGATGCAGAGTTCGATCAGCGCGCGCTCATGATAAGCGCGGCGCTCTTCGTGGCGTCCTCGCACCTTCACCTTGAGGATCGGATTGACGTCCTCCTGCTCGACCCATTCAAGCAGGTCTTTCCGCTGCTTCAGCAGATTACCTGTGATGATTTTGCGTTTCTTCCCGTCGACGGTGACCGTGACGACGGCATGGGGAAGGAAGCGCTGCGGGTCCCGCCCAAAAAGAAGTACGGCAGCGATGCTGGGCCGATCGACGCCGCCCACGTCGATCAGTAACCCGAGTTCGCGCAGGAACACCCTCAACGTGGCCGCGCTGGGCTCCCGCAGACCAAGCTTGCGAGAATATTGATGAGCCGTGTGCAGAGCAAGATCGAGATCCAGATCGGCCAGCGTCGCGCCGTCCATGGGACGGTCGTCGAAATCGGGCTTGGCGTCCGCAACAGGCGCGCCGAGATTTCTCTGCTGACGTGCAAGCTCCTTATCCAGATCGCTGAACAGTTCGTCGAAGCCGTCGATCTCGCAAAGCTTGAAGTTGCTCCCCAGCCTTTTCTGAAGCGCTTCAACGTTCGGATGCAGATCGCTGCCGCGATGGCACCAGAAGATTCCCTTCTTGAAGGCGAGATCACCGGACTCGCCCAGGAGGCTGGTCATGATCGACGGCTCGGCGCCACGATACCCGACCACGATCAGCGGCGTGGACTGGAGCAGAGGCAACAACGCTCCGACCAGCTTCGGATCGAGATTTGCGACTTCTTCGGCCAAGTTCTTGTCGGTGTACTGTTCGGCTTTGCCGTGTAGCCACACGATTTGAGCGCGATTGAAAATGTCGAATTCCCGGAAGTCATCCGGACCGCGGTTCACTTCGGCTACGTGGCGGATGTGGGGCTGTTTATCGTTGAGCGCGCGCGGAAGGCAGATATCGAAGTTCGTCGTAAGGATCGTTCCGACCAAACCTCTCAGAACGAGTTCGGCGAGGTGGCGGTAGCCGCGGCCGATGTCACCGTCGGGCGCGATCAGATCGAGGAGCACTTTCTGGCGGTAGGCTTGCGGTGTGAGCAGATGCTTGACGGCAAGCGGGAAGTTCTCCGGCAGCTTGGCGGGATCCCGGATGAACCAATCCTGCTCGCCGAGCCAAGCGATCCACTCGGATGTCTTGACCTGTTCGGGCAGGACCCTCCCGCCGACAATCCTCTCCGCGTAGTAGCGCCGCGCGATGCGTTTCACGCTTTCGTCGGCCAGCGGCACCCCCGATGAGAACGAAGCGCCCGCGCCGAGCAATACCGTTGGACGGGCCTCGTTCTGGGGGTTGAGAATCGACGCAAGTTCACGGACAGTCTCTGAGTGGCTCATGCGCGGGTTCCGTTTCTGGCGAATCGGAACAATACAGGAACGCGCGTGTTTTCGCTGCTGACAGCAAGCGCTTTTCACGAAATTCGATTGGTCGCATGGATATTCCACGCGCATGTCCCGTGGTAATGGCTTCGGCCGCCGCTGAGGGCTGAAGACCTTGGACCCCGCCGGCAGGGTGACAGACCGAATTAAGGTGTTATATATGATCCTGTAGTAATGATACTGGTTCATATATGAGACCCTACAATGAAATCGGCCGTCACTGACACCCTTCCGCCCAAGGTCCGACGCTCGCTGGTAAAGCTGGGCGTTGACCTCGCCACGGCGCGCAAGAAGCGCAACCTGACCGCGGTGATGATGGCTGAGCGGCTGGGCGTCGCGAAGAGCACCTATCTGCGCGTCGAGAAGGGAGATCCGACGGTTTCCATGGGAGTCTACGCCATGGCGCTGTTCGTTTTGGGTTTTGGCGACGCGCTCGGCGAAATTGTTGATCCGCGTCGCGACGACCAAGGCCTCCTGCTCGATGCGGAGCGCTTGCCGAAGCGGGTGCGGGTAAAGAAATCGGCGACCGCATTATGAAACGCACGATCCAGCTTCAGATCGGCGACGACGCCCGGCCCGTCGGCACTATCCATTACAACCAGCAAGGAGCACGCGAGAGCGCTGCGTTCGAATACGATCCGGCCTGGCTCGCAACCTCGGATCGGTTCGCAATCGATCCGGCATTGCCGTTAGTCACGGGCGCGCAGTTTCATCGCAAGACGAAGGATGGCTCGATCTTCCATCCAGCCATCGCCGACACCGAACCGGACGGCTGGGGCCGGCGCGTGATCCAGCGCGATTATGCCAAGCGTCGCCAAGAGGCCCGTCGCACCGGTGCGGAGACGGACGTACAGCCACTGAACGCTCTTGATTACCTGCTCGCTGTCGATGATGTCAGCCGGGTTGGCGCCCTTCGTCTCCGAGATGAAGATGGTGTATTCCAGCGCGCGATCGAGGAAGGACGGCGCACCACGCCTCCGTTGGTTGAGTTGGCGCATCTGTTGGCCGCCAGCAGAGCCGTCGAGACAAACACCGAGACGGCGGCTGATCTGGCGTACTTGCGTGGCCGCGGAACGTCGCTTGGAGGGTTGCGCCCAAAATGCACCGTTGTCGATGATGATGGCCGGCTGTCCATCGGGAAGTTTCCGAGTGTCAACGACGAGCGAGCGGTGACGAAAGGTGAAGTGCTCGCGCTTCGTCTTGCAGCGGCTGCCGGAATCAACGCAGCCCAGGCGCAACTGATCGACAGCGATGGTGCGCCCATTGCGCTCATCCGCCGATTTGATCGGCCAGATGGGGACGGTCGATTGATGTATGTCTCAGCCGCGACCATGTTGGGCGCCGAGCCCAGCGATCCGGGCGAGCACGCCTATACCGAAATCGTCGACGCGCTTCGCCAGCATGGTTCGCAACCGCAGGCGGATATTGAAGAACTTTGGCGGCGGATCGCCTTTTCGATCCTGATCACCAACGTGGACGATCACTTGATGAATCATGGATTTCTCCATGTCGATCGGGGTCAGTGGCGTTTGGCGCCCGCCTTCGACATCAATCCGTTTCCGGAACGCGTCCGGGAGTTGAAGACCTGGATTTCGGAAGATGCCGGACCGGAGGCCAGCATCGACGCATTGATGTCGGTCATCGCGTATTTCCGTGTTGGCAACGCGCGCGCGAAAGAAATCTTAGGCAAAGTCGAGGCTGCTGTTGCGCGCTGGCGTGAGGAAGGCCGCGCCCTTGGCATGACGGAAAACGAGATCGAGCAATTCGTGGACGCTTTCGAACACGGCGAGCGTGCAGCGGCGCGAAAGTTGTCGGCCTAGTTCGCACCATCGATGGGTCAAGCCCGCGCGGCGACATATCATCCCCACTCCAGTCAAAATTACGAAGGGGTGGCGTTATCTTCGTCCTCGACCTTCGTGACTGTCAGCGCAATGCCATTGTGCGCGCCACACCCGCGGCAACGCCAATGCGTCCCGGATCTGATCTCGTGCGGCCAAAGAGACATCTTCTCCGGACATTGCGGCGTCGAGCACGGAGCGTCTGTCATCTTCGGCGTCCAAAGGACACGGCCGCCTGACTCTGATGTGATCGTATACTCAGACTTGCATTCGAAGCACCGGGCGTCGACCTTCTCCTGACGAGAAGGCATCCGCTTTCTGATCGGCTTTTTACAATCCTCGTTCATGCATTGATCAAGCGTGGCAGTAACCCCGAACGTGCTGTTCCACACCTGAGAGCTCAAAACTTTCTCGACGAGACTAATGACGACCTTGCAGCGCTCTCGTAGCTTCGCCGGATCTGGCACCTTCCCGGACTGGACTTGCTCCAGCGAGGGCATGTGCAGGTAAGAGCCAATGGCGTCATAGTGGCTTTGAGGTCCGCGAGCGTGAAAACAACGTCGGTGCCAAGCAGCTTCATATTTTCGCGCGGCGCAAGCTTGCCGTATTCCTCTTCAAGTCCAAAGGCGACGGTGGATGTCATGCCTATGGAAGGATCGATCTCGAGCAGAACGGCCATCAGCTTGCGCGGCTGCCAAGTCTTGTACTCCTCAGGCGGAATGTCGTCCTTGAAAGCTAATGCGCGATCATAGGTCAGTGCTTCCATGGCATCGCGCAGTTCGAGCGCAGCATACCGAAGCCTATGCGGATCATCCGCCGCAAGTTCTGTCCGCGCGCGCGCCAAGGATTCGCGTGCCGTATATCGAAAATTCGGAGCTCTAGCCACGGCGACCGCTTCACTGTCACATCGGGGATCCGATAACGTTTCACACGGCCGTCAATAATTCCAGCATCCGCCAACGTTTGGGATGCGATCTTCGTGCGGCGGAATCCCAGTGGGGTTTTTTCAATGCTGCCGAAACACAGACTGTCTGCGAGGCGTGTGTCCGTTGCCACCACACGACTGATTTCATCTCAAGAACACACACAAGCGCCTTGTTCTTGCGCCCGAGAAGGACTGCCAGATTCCTTAACTTAATATAGCTGGCGCCGGCGACGTTACTTGGTCTTCTCCGAGTGCAGGATCGCGTCTGGAACAAGCAGCCAGGAAGCTAGCCGCAGCATTCGTGGATCTTCCAGTTCGATAAGCTGTCGAGGCGGCGATAGGTCTCGATCGAGACCAAGATTGATAAGAAGGTACCCGAGCAACGCCTCTCGACAATGTATCACCGCCTTGCCGTTCCGCATTCCGTATTCGTCAGCAACGAGCAGCTTCTGATCCGCATTCAATGATCGATGCGGCCTTATCGCGACATTGAGGAAGTGCTGCCACGAGGCATCCTCGTTCGCCAACTGCGTTGCTGAAAGCGTCTCGGCTGTCTTCTTGACCCGTCCCAAGCTGAAATCTCGAAATTCCATCTGCAACTGGCACCATGCTCTCACGTGCCATCTCTGTCCATCGAATGCGACGCTATGTGGCTCAATCCAGCGCCATCGCCCCGTCGGATAAGTCATGGAGTGGTAGAATATTTTAATGGCGAGCAGACCCGTGGCGGCTTCGCAGATGTTGCGCACCACGACCGGATCCGTGTCGCGAATTGGCGGCCGGACACATTCAAACAATGGTGTAGCGGCCGGGAGACCGTCGGCCACCAGGGCATGACCGAACAGACGATCGACTGTTGGCGGATCAAAAGCCGGAATGAAACGGCTGCCGGCTTTATACACCTTTTCGCTACGATCATAGATCGCGTTGCGAGGAGCAAGAGCCTGATATTCGGTAAGGTCCTTCGAGGCAACGGACTTGTGAACACCAAAGGCGCTGATGAGATCAGATCGGTTGACACGTCCGCTCCAAAAGAGCCGCGCTTCAATAAACCGTAGCCGCTGCTGAGCGAACCAATTGCCATCGACACGTCGAGGCAGAGACAGCGGGGCCTGCCTGCTTCGCATCGGCAATTTGATCATCATAGAAACACTCGTCGCTCGGCCTTGCGAGAAAAACATAGCATGGACCAATCCGTGTATCCATCGCTTTAAGCGAACCATCGCTTGAAACGCCCCATCAAACGAATAAGATGGTCTGGTTGTCCGCAATACCAACGCAACCGTCCAACAATGCCTTCGCCCCAAGACGTGAGAGCAGATGGATTGCCGGTCGACGTGCTCGTCACGGCGATGGCGTCGCGACTCGCGGATCTTCAGGGGACCCGTATTGATCCACAATCGCCAATCATCATTGCCCCCACGTCCCAGCACGACGCAGGAAGGCGGGCCATGGTCGCCGGTCACATGCTCGCCTGTCTCGAATCCAGGTTACAGCAGGGCGAGAGCGGTTTTGTGCCCCTGGGGCTGGTCTTGGCACAACTCGCCGAGACGGTTCCCGCCCTGGACCTCGATGAGCTTCGCTTCTACGCGCGCTTCCTCGATGTCGACCGCGAGATCCGTTATCAGGAATTGATCGATGGCATTTGCCAAGATCGGATCACGCGCGGCTGGTCGCGGCTGATCCGATATCAGGCGCGGCTGGATCGTGTGAAGCTTACGGACGCTGGCCGACTGTGGGTGAGAATCCTTCGTCACCGCGAGCACTGGCTGTTCGAGGACAAGGAGGTCGAAAAGATCATCGCAGCAATAAAGGGGGGGCTTTGGGAACAGATTCCTCTGATCGCGACCGAAGTGGTCACGTCCATCCGACTCTTTAACGAGCATCTGACTGCGATCATTGAAAGTCCGTCATTCCGGGACCTTGTGCGGCAGTATTTAGATCGTCGCACCCACTTTTCGGCGATGATTGAACGTTGCCACACTGCGGCGCTGCAGGCGCTCGAACTCCTGCGAACGGATGCGGTTGCGGCGCAACATAGTGACTGGGCGCGCTCTGCCGGCGAGCAGACCTTGCCGCTGTCCGTCCTATACGAACAGTCGAGCCGAGTTCATCGGGCGACAGAAAGTTTGAGACGGAATTGGGCGACGCTGCTTGATTCAGTCCAGCAGGACAAACGGCCTCGGGTCGGTGTTTTGCGTTTCGATCTCGCGCTGGAAAGGTTCGTCACTGATCCCCCGCCAGTTGGCGCCATCGCATCGATGCTCAACGGCCTGGGAGGCTGGGGCAATGACGGCGAAATGCTCTCGGTGCTCGATGTCGAGGGGTCGTTGCCGGAAGCGATTGAACCTGACGCTCCGAACGGCGTGGAGATCGACGTCGGCATGACGCGAGCACAGGAGCGAATGCAGAGCTGGCTTTTCCGCAACCGGAGCCGAATTCTCCTTGCCCTTGCAAACGGCCCCAAGAGCTTGATCGATCTTCTCGAAGACCCTTTGCTCGCGATCGGCGGCATTTCCGACGTATCGGCACTATTTGGAGTCTATCTCGTCAGCGATCCTCTTGGTCTTCTTCATCATGTGCGGGTCGAATGCCGAGACGGCGACTTTGTGCGTCTGGACGTTGATAGTCACCGGCTGACCGTGTCCAACGTTGTCCTGAGTTTGGCAACCGCCAGGAGGCAATCTTGACTCCTCAGGAAATCGGTCTTGTCTACAATGAACTGCGGACCCGCCGCGTCTTGTATTCCCAGCCAATGCGTGGCCGGCGGCGGTCCGAGAACGAGGTCGAAGCGGTTCGTATCTTGGCGACGACCAGTGGCCGCTTGGGTGACATCGATGAGTTCCTGGCCACCCAGGGACTTCGGCTTATCATTCGCGACGTCCAGCAACTTGGCCTTCCCGGCGACGGACTCGCGTATATTGCGATCCGTGATGCTTCCAATCCGGCTCCTTCGCACGTCCGACACGATCAGATTGTCAGAGAGCTTACAGATCACCGCCGAGACGAAAGCCAGGAACAGATTGCGGTGTGGGCGACGTTTCTAACGCTTCATCTGCTATATTTCCTTTATACGCGGGATGAACGTCCGATTGAGGCCGTCAGCACCTTCAAGGACTCCTCCGTCGACATGGAGGATTTTCTCGACGAGGCGCGGAAGCGCGTCGAAGCGATGCGCGCCGTTCATGACGACCGCGACGACAGCCGGCGGATTGCCATTCGAGGATTGCTTACAGGCCTTTCCGATCAAAGGCTTGACGCCAGAGTCCGGACTTTCTTCAGGGCAATGGTTTCGCTCGGGGTCTTGGAGCAAATCGACGATCTTGCCGTCAGAGTGGACGGACGAGACGAGCCCGTCTATCGACAGACGCTGTGGAGCGCCCTCGACATTGCAGAGAATTTCCGTCGGTATGCGCCGCATTTGTTGATCGAGGATCCGGTCGAGCAAGTCGAGACGGTCGGAACGGCTTCTGTTATTGCCGAATCGCCGGATCCAGTTGGTGATCGAAATGAAGTCGATGAATCCGAGGATCTTGCGGACGACCATCCATTTCCACACCCTGCGGACGAGGACTAACCCCCCATGTCCGTTTTCAATCGGCTCGAGATCGCCAATTTCTTAAACCTCGACAACGTCTTGCCGAGCGAGGCTGGATGGACCACGCACTACCCACATCTGGTTTTGAACTTTCGCGGACAAAGCGCGGCCGTGGTGGCAACCAACGGCATTGGCAAGACCTCGATAAATCGTGCCGTTTATGCCCTCCTCACGCGGGATCATGAATTCATCAGCTCAACGAAAAGAGTATGCGCGCCCAAGCGATCCGGGGCATTTACCCATCTTCGGCTCGAGGTACTCTACCGGGACAAATCTATCGGCCACCTGCGTGGGCAAATAGGAACCGACGTTCCGGGGGAGCCCTACGTCATCGGCGTTTATGGAAATGCCGACACGGAACTTGTGTTCTACGCCTATCAAGGACATCTGGAGGATTGTCCCTGCGTCGAACGGCGGGGCACGAAAATTCGCATCGAGTCCAACCAGAATTTTCGCGAGCTGCTAAAAGCGCAAAATGACTGCCGCCACAACTTACCGCGCGAGGAATGGAACGAGTTCATCGGCAGGCATTTTGAACTCGCCATGCTTGCGCAACTCGTCGCCTATCAAAAGGCGGGTGGCGGCGACTCGGCCGAAGAATTTTTCAAGGTGAAGCAGCGTCGGAGCGACGGACAAATAGATGATTACGATGCCGCGTTCTTTTACGAGCACATAGCTCCCGAAGTCCTCAGCCATGCGATGCGAGGCTTTGCGAAAGAAGGCGAAACGCGTTTCGAAGATACAATCCTCGAGAGCGCCTCTCCTCTCATTCGGGCGGAATTGCAGAACGAAAGGCTTGCCAAGACTCTGGAGCGCGATCGGAGCACCTTCGCTGCCCTTGAGAAGGCTCAAGTCAATCTGCGCGATTTCGTCGATGCCCGGCAGCGTCTCGACAACGAAGTCTCCGATCTCGCCGGCGAGGTCGGTTTCTTGCTCAACATTGTTGAGGAGCAGCCGCTGCTCGGGATTCCGCCTATTTTGAAGGACAGGGCGGACATCATCCGTCATATCGCAAATCGGCTCATTTTGCAGGACGGTGGGTGGCTCGTTCCCGCGGCGGTGCTGGGTGAAATTTGGGGCAGCGAGCCGCGCGCGGTCAGTCAGGAGGCCGACAGACGCCATCTCGCCGGAAAGGACGTGCGAAAGCGAGAAGTCATTGAAATTCCTTGTGATAGTTTTTCAGTGACCTCGGAAAGAGGCCCCCCGGCGCGGGCTTACGCACTCGAAGACGCGATTGCTCTCACCGAAGTTCGTACAGTTTTCGCCAGCAATTGGAACAGGGACGAGGCGATCCGGGCCCTGCGTTATGGATTCGAATATCGTAGCGGCGACGGAGACACGAATCCGTTTCGACGTCGAAAGAGAACGCTCGAGGGGAAGCGCGTTGCCGCCGAGCTTGAGCGGCAGACCAAACGAATGGCTCGGGACGAGTTCAAGCGTCAAGACGAGGATCTCGTCGCCAAAATCAGGAGCTTAAAAGCCGACGAATACGAACTCTCTTTGGTCAGGAACAGCGGTCTGTTCACGGACAACGAAATCGAGGATCTCGACACAACAGCTCGCCTCGTAGCTGAAGCGGCACAGACGAGCCGCAGCGCCCGAGAGGCCCATGAACGTCGCCAAGCTGAATTGATGGAAGGACGCCGAGCGTATGGCGAATTCAATTCGGAATTCGCCGATATGCCCGATCCGGCGGCCGCATTGAAGGGGCTGGAGTCAAGGCAGGCCGCCGCGGCGGCAATCGCCACCCAGGCCCAGGAACTCGCCGGGACGGCTGCCGCAAGGGTATCGACCGCCGAGCAGAAGCGCCAGAACGCCGATCATGCCCTGACAGCCGACACGGAAGAACATATCCGCATGAAAGCGATGCTCGAACAGGTCGAGCGTTTCGAAACTGCCTTTCCCGGTGAGGACCCCATTGGATTGGCTGACCGAATCCAAGGCGAGTACGATAACGCTATCAATGATCTGGCGACACTCGACGCGCGCCGGCAGACAGCCGGTGACGAAGAGCGAGCGCTGCTCGCGCTGGAACCGTCTCACGCGTCATTCCGCACTTTATTCCCGTCAGACCCGCCGGAGGGATTGGAGGCTGAGGTCAAGGGCCGCCTGGGAACCGCGCGCGAGCGTCAGAAATCCCTCCTAACCCACCACCTTCCAACTGCAGACCGGCAGCTCAAGGACTTCGAACAAGGATTTGCGGCGACGGCGCAGGTGCAAGCTGCTGCAGAGGATAACGTCGTCGGCCTCGAAGCCAGATTACGGCAGCGGCTGGAAAGAGCCACGGCCAATTTGCATGAGCTGCAGCCGCAATTAAGCCAGGCGCGAACGGATGCCGCGACCATGCGGCAATTTCGCTTGATTTTTGGCAACGACGCTGATCCGCTCGCGGTTCGACACACCCGCCAAGTGGACGTCGAGGAAAATGCAACAGCACTTTCATCGGCAAGAAAGCGCAGCCACGACCTCAACCGGCAACTCGACGAGCTCTCCCGTGCCGCAACGGCTGCCGGCAGAATCGCCAACGAAGTCTTGGAGACAGTCGGCAAGGAAGCGACACGGGTCTACCAAATCGTTGAGGAGGAATTGACGGACAGTTCACGGCGATCAGCGGTGTTGACGCACTTCTCCCACGTCCTCCACGCCCCCGTTGCCCGAACCGAAGATGAGGCATGGTTGATGCTGACGGCGCTGGATGAGGCCGGACTCGAGGCGCCCGTCTTCTGGCAGGATGGCTTGCGTGAATACTGCCGCTCCGGTGCGGTTTCAGTCTCGCAGCATGTTGCGGTTGGAACCTTGGCCGGGCAGTCCACACTTCAAGTCCAGGGCCTTGCGGATCCTCAAAAGGTCGAGGAGCATCGCGGGCGCATCCAGAACGATCTTGGTTTCGTCGACCATACGATTGCGAAACTAGAACAGGTCCGGGCCGACCTTGATACAAGTTCCGAACGCAGCGTCCTTGTTGCCCACGCTTGCGCGGCGATCAACCGCAGTGTCTTCTTGAAGGAGCCGGAGCTTCAGGTTCAGGTCGACCGCCTTGAAACTGAATCGAAAAATATCGCGCTCCTCCTCATCGATTCATTTGTTATCCTCATGCGCGACGCCGAAGCATTTGCCGCGGCTGGTGGTGAGGAGGCGTTAGGCGCTGCACGCACGCACGTAGAAAGCCTGCGAGCCGAACTAACGGACCTGGTTGCGTCGCTGCCGCGTCTGGAGGAACGTGCCTCGCCCAGCTCGATAGACCTCATCCGCTCTGCTCTCCGATTCGAGCAAGCCGGCGGGCAGGCTCGCCTCGAAGCCCTGGCCGGTGAGCTTGCGGAAATCAGCCGTAACCAAGCGACTTTGCGGGCTTCCTTGCCCCGCCTTGCAGCCCGCCGCGACGCGATACCTGATGTCAAAGCCGCCGCGGAATTCACAAACCGAGGGGGACGCTTGGCGATAGCTTCCCTGATTTCTGCGATCAGCCGACTTACCCAAGAGCGAGATCAAGCCGTCGTGGATGTCGAGACAGCCCGACGCGAGGCGACTGCGGCGGCGGCGGCCGCGCGGACGGCCGATCAAGAATTTGCCAAGGCCGGCGAGACACTCGCCACGTGGCGTCGCCCGCTCGCCGCCGCCCAATCTTATCTGGATGCCGGCGGCCTTTCGTTTGACACCTCTTACAGCGAACAGCTCGGCCTCTTGAAGAGGGAGGAAGATCGGCATCAGCAACGTACGCGATTCCGACTGGCCATGGCCGCGAATGCGCACAAGGCAGAACGGGAGGGACTCGGGGTGACCTCTCTCGACAGAAAGCGCAGCGAATTGGAGAAGGAACTCGACGCCGCCAATCGACGCATCGAGGAACTCGGCATCCTCCTTGACCAGCTGACAAATCAAATAAATACGTCCGACGGTTACACGCGGCGCATGGACAAGGCCGTCGTGTCTCTGATTGACGGCCGAAAGCAGGCGCGTCAAGCGCTGGCGGACGCTGAACTGTCGTCCGAAGCCATCGCCGCCGCTCCGCGCAATGAAGCAGTTGAGGTGGCGCACGCTTCCGCCCGTGCGCTGCGCAACATAGTCGTACCAGATGATGATCGTCTGATTGCAGCCCTCGAGGAGGTCGAGGGCGATGTGCGGAAGTTTGCACTGGCGAGCCGCATACCGATAATCAACGACGCACGGCGTCGGAAGGACCAAGCGTGGAATACCTACATCAAAGGGATCGATAGCCTGCGAAACGACAAGTCCCTGAACCTGAGCGACACGGACAAGGTCCTTCTAGACGAGGCCCGCACTGCTTCCGGACTCCGCTATGTTGGGGAGATCTTCAGCGCCTTCGAGCAGCATCTAGCTCGACAGAGCGACCTCTATGAGCAGGCAAAGGAAGACATCGAAGACCAACGTACAAAGCTGTCCGAAAGTTTGGAGGCGTTTACGTTGAACGTCAGCGACAATTTTCGGCTTCTCAAAGGTTGCCTAAAGCCATCGGCCGACGGTACGGATGCTGGTTTTGAAATAGAGGCAGACGTCATCGAGCGACATGGCATTCGCGCTGCCGTGGATAAAGTCATCGCACTCATCAAAATGCACGAGGAGCAGCGCAGTGATCGAATGGCAAAGCAGGCCGATTCCGAGAGCCAGAAAGAATTTGAGCGACGCGTCAAGGATGAAATCCGGCGAATCTTTTACCGCGCGGTGTTTACGGGCGCAGGCGCCAGAGAGTCGGCCGACGCTCCACACATCTACCTGCGCCATCCGCGCATCGGCATCGGACGGAAGCTTCGTCTCGATCGCAAAGTCTCAACAGGGCAAGCTAACGCGCTCGCGTTGCTGTTGCTCACGAAGATGGCCGACTATGCCATCTCCCGGGATGAACGCGCGCTGCTTGCCACTGCGGGTCGCCGTCGCGGATCGCTGCATTCGACGCGCGTGGTGATGATCGACGGGTTATTCTCCAACGTCAGTAATCGACGGCTGATCCGAAATTCGCTTGACGCCATTCGGGGCCTCAAAGGCAAATTCCAGCTTATCGGCTGGATTCACAATGAAGCGTACGAGAACGACCCTGAGATTTTTCCCGAGCATCTAGGCATGCGTCGTATTGGCGAGTCGGAAGGGTTCGTCGTCGTCGACGACGGAACAGCGCAGCACGCGACAGCGCCAGCAGAAGATGCGATTGATCTTGGTCCTGGAGCGGTGAGCGTGATCGAGATGCACACCGATCCTACGCCAGCGAGCGTTGGGACCTAACATGTCCAGGCAGGCAGTCGAAGACGTCTTGGCAAGATTGCTCCGCAGGGGACGATTGCAGCCGGCAACGGCCATTGACCGTATTCGAAGCCTCGGTAAAGGACTCACGCGAATGGCCGTTCGCGACGGTCTTGCCGAATTGGCGCGCGCAAACCGCATCACGGGCGTTACGATCGACGGTCAGGTGGTCGGAAAGGTGGGCTGGCGAGAGACGCCCGTCGAAACACCTGATCCCTCTCTGCTCGATTGGCAACGAAGGGTGGCCGCCAGCGATGCGCTCGGCATTGATCGACGCTCTGCTTTGATGGTGCCGCCAAGACATGTACTTGATCTCGGCGGCGACGACAAACAGGCCTTGATCGATTGCCTCTCAGCAATTTCGGCCGACTGTAGTCCAGGCGAGAACAATTATGTTTATTCGGCTTGCGGAGTCATGGGGTCGTCCAAAGTATTGGATGCCTTTCCGACGCTGGCGGAACTCTTGCTTGGCGCTTCCGAGGGCAAAAGGGCTCCCCGTCCGTTGTTTGCCATTACTGCTGGGCCGACGAAGCCAGCGTCCGTGCTCTTCATTGAAAATCAAAGTGCGCTCGCTTCACAACTGCGTGTCGGCTTTCCACCGGACCAGCTTGCTGTTTGCGCTTTTGGATACGGATTGACGATCGAAAACAGATTTGGAAGGCCTTCGTATCTATGAGGTGCTTCGGGGTGCCATTCCCCATCTGCAGCTTGCGGGCATTTATGCCTCAATGGTGTCGCTACTTGTCGATCGACGAAAGTCGCATCCGTATTCCGCGCTTTTTGGTAGCGGAAAGGCAGGGCAACGGTCGCCGCGTGGCGATACGCCAGAAGTACGGGCGCTTGCCCGGTTGTGTACGGAACGGGCGGTTGATCAGGAAGCGGTTTGTCCCGTGCTCAATACCGATTTGCTCGAGAATCCATTCAAAGCCTGAAGGCCGCCTTCTGCCCTGTCCGGTGTGCTTCTTCCAACTACCTGCCGCAGCCAATCGACTGTGCAGAGATCGAAGCAGCACGTCGTTAACCTCAGCGCTCGCCGGTCGCTCAGAGCGTCGACCGGATCGACATCACCTACTTGGGGCCTCGCCGACTGTCTGCGCATGATGCGCTAAAGCGTGCCCGCTGATCTCGCTCGCACCGCCTTCTCGATATTCTCGACAAACAGCTTGATCAGATCGGCCGTGTCCTGAACGAACAGCTTGGTGAAGACCTTGAGCTCGTTTCCGTCCTTGTCGAAGCCGTTCCGGTGGACACAGTCATGGCGCAGCATCACCGCCTTGAAGAGGCTCGACTTGTCGTTGGCCAGGTTCAGGATGCGGACCCCGAGGGCAATGTTGTAGAGGACATCGACCTTCGCGAGATTGTGGTAGAGGATCGCTCGCGTTCCCGGACCTTGCCCTTGACCAATCCAGGGTCCTTGGAGATCTCGGCGAGCGTAAATTTCTCCTTCGCCAGATTCTCATCCTGATCGATCAGGCGCTGCATGGCGGCCTTGTCAGCCATGACCTCATTCATCAGAGTGTCGCCAAGATAGGCTTCCAACGCCGTGACCTGGTGGGAGAAGATCATCCGAATAAGCAGGTGACCGCCATCGTCGTTCCCATGATCCGCAAGCAGATCGCCAGTATGGTGGTAAGAGCTCATGAAGATCGTGAAGGGGTTATCGGGGACGTAATTGCTCAGGCCTCGAAGGCATAAGGGTAGCAAAACAAAGCTGTGCGGCAAATTGACTCGAATGGCGTGAAGGCGATGGCTTTGCGGCGTCGGATGTGAGTCAACCTATGGATGATTCTGTCTCCTGATTTGGC
>WNFG01000320.1_pt1 | contig 39953 bp, 30 predicted proteins | sample 5400431 | NCBI WGS metagenome assembly WNFG01 (sample SAMN13153346, study PRJNA577476) | soil metagenome | isolation source: 120 cm saprolite under Douglas fir tree site 2 hole 3 replicate 2 | place: USA:California | collected 2015-04-18
GTCGCCCTGACGTTGGGCCCATAAATGCCCCCCAACACGGCAGACAGCAGCAGCACGCCCAACACGATTACAAGTCCGCGACGCTCTGAGTTCATCCTTTACCTCGCGAGACAACTCGATACAAAATTATAGCACACCGTAAAGTCCGGTTTGACACCGACTAACGCCCTTTCTATGATGCCCATGGGCGCCTTAGGCGGCGCTTACGCCCAATGCTAAGCATTCCTCACATGATTGTGGTGTTTATCGTGGTTCTCGTCGTCTTTGGGCCACAGAAGCTCCCCGAGCTCGCCCGCGGCCTTGGCAAGCTCATGGCCGAATTCCGCAAGGCCTCAGCGGACTTCAAGGGCGCGTTCGAGGAAGAGATGCGCGAAATGGAGCGCCAGACCCTTCAGGCGGAGCGCAAGAAGGCCGCAGAGGCTGCCGCAACTTCCGCCGTGTCGACCGAACAGAACCAGCTCGCAGCCCCCGTCCCCTCGGAGCCCCCGGCGACGGAATCACCGGTCATTTTGCCGGTGGAGGAATCCGTGGCACGCTCTTCCGACGCACCATCGAGCACGGACACCGAAACCGCCTCCGCCGTCGAATCGCATGAAACTCCGCAAGACACTCGGCAATCCGCCTGATCCCGTGCCCGAACTTCCACCCACTTCGCAGATTGCAACGCCCGACGATGAGCCCGCTGGCGCTATGACCTTTTTCGAGCACCTCACCGAGCTTCGCAAACGCATCATCAATTCGCTCATCTCGATCGGCATAGGCGCGGGGATTGGCTGGTTTGTCGCGCCTTATTTTGTCACTTGGATCACCAAGCCCATGCTCAAGGCCCTTGGCGACGCGCACCTCGACCAAAAGCTTGTGTATACGCATCCAGCCGGGTACTTGAACCTGCTGATCACGTTGAGCGTCTACCTGGGGTTGGTCATCGCCTCCCCATGGATTCTTTACCAGGTTTGGCTCTTCGTTGCTCCTGCGCTTTATAAGCATGAGCGTAAAGCCATCACCGGCTTTCTGTTCTCGACGGTTTTGTTGTTTCTCTCGGGAATCGCTTTCGGGTATTTCGTCTCCATGCCCTACGTATTGCATTTCCTGATCAGTTTCCAGGGTCCGGTCGTGCCGCTCATCAGCATCAACGAATATTTCGATTTGATTCTCTTGGTGCTCCTGGGTCTTGGGCTCGTGTTCGAATTGCCCGTCCTCATTTTCATTCTTTCGCTTTTTGGGATCGTTACGCCCAAGTTCTTGATGGACAATTTTCGTTACGCCATTTTGGTCATTGCCATTCTCGCAGCCATCCTTACCCCCACGCCGGATGCCATGACCATGCTGGTCTTCATGGCTGTACTGGTGGGTTTGTACTTCCTCGGTGTCGGAGTGTCCTGGCTCGTGGTGCGACGCCGCGAAAAGCGGCTGGCTGCCCCCGCGGAGGCTCGTTAGATGGTGTCGCTATCGAAAAGCATTTTCCGGATCGCAACAATGGCCTCTTTGGCCTCCGTCGCGTTATACGGCTGCAAAGCCAGCGGCAATGATTCCCCCAGTGCTACGCAGCCGCCTCTCACGAGCACGGCTGGCTCCGCGCCGCCACAAGCCGCCGCCGAGGCGCCTCCGCCAGAAAAATCCGGCGGCTTCGATGGCCAGCGCGCTTTCGCTCACGTCGCCAAGCAAGTCAGCTTTGGTCCGCGCCCCTCCGGGTCTCAGGCCATCATGCAAATGCAGGACTATCTGCAATCTGAATTGAAGAGTTACGGCTGCATCGTTGAGACGGACAACTTCACCGCGGACACTCCCGTGGGCCGTCTCCCGATGAAAAATATCCTAGTGAAAATTCCGGGCGAGAAGCCCGGCGTGATCCTGCTCGGCACCCACTACGACACTTTGTTGATGGAAAACTTCGTCGGCGCCGACGATGGCGGTTCCTCCACCGCCCTCATGTTGGAACTCGCCCGGCTGCTTTGCCTCCAGCATGGCAAGTATGCCGTTTGGATCGCCTTCTTCGACGGCGAGGAAGCCATGAAGCACTGGAGCGATACCGACAGCCGCTACGGTAGCCGTCAAATGGCCGCCCGCCTCTCCATCAGCGGCGACATCAAAAAGATCAGAGCATTTCTGCTGGCGGACATCGTCGGCGGCCGCAAGGCCCAGTTCCTCCGCGAATCCACTTCCACTCCGGTATTGATCGATCTCGTCTGGGACACTGCAGCCAAGCTAGGTTACACGGCCATTTTTCGGAAAGGCGCGACGTCCGCCGAAGACGACCATGATTCCTTCCTGACGCGCGGTGTTCCCGCCGTGGATGTCATCGGGGACTTTCTGAACAACGGGTACTGGCACACGCCGCAGGATGCTCTTGACAAAATCAGCCCGAAGACGCTCGCCATGGTCGGCCACGTCTTTCTCGAATCCGTGAAACAACTCCAATCCAAGTAGTCGCTACCGCCCGCGCTCATAGCGCCAGGATTCCGCCGGCGTTTTTCCTCTTCGCGCAAGAAAACCAGCCGCCGAACTCGGCTCGCGTAGGAATCGCCTAAACTCGTGTGTTACATTGAAATTGTCTACGAAATGAAAATCAAACGCATTCCTGTGAAGTCATCGGCCGGAAACTACTCCGTCGTCGCAGGCGCGGGGGTCCTTGTTCACGCAGCCCGCGAACTCGTTAAGCTCGGCCGCTTTTCGAACGTTCGCGTCGTCTCCTCCCCCAAAGTCTGGCGCGCGATCGGCAGTTCGGTCCGGCGAGGGCTGTGTCTGTCTGGGAGCAACGCAGTCCATCTGATGAACGACGCCGAATCCGCAAAGAACCTGCGAACGGTGGAGTCGCTCTCCCGGTCTCTGGTGAAATCCGGCACCGACCGCAAGTCTTTGATTGTTGCCGTAGGAGGCGGAGTCGTTGGCGACGTGGCTGGCTTTGTCGCGGCGTCTCTGCTTCGCGGCGTCACTCTGGTGCACGTGCCGACAACCGTCGTCGCGCAGGTGGACAGTTCTATCGGCGGCAAGACCGGCGTGAATCTCCCCGAGGGAAAAAATCTCTTCGGCGCATTCTATCCGCCGCGCCTCGTGTTGACCGATCCAGAGTTGCTGCGCACCCTCCCGGACCGCGAATTCCGCGGCGGTCTCGCCGAAGTCATCAAGCACGCCATCATTGCCGATGCCGCGATGTTCGCGACGCTTGAGAAAAACTTGGAACGTGTCCTGCGTCGCGATCGCGCGGCGCTCGGCGAGCTCATGCCGCGCAACATCCAGATCAAAGCGCGGGTCGTCAGCCGCGATGAACGCGAGTCCAGCCTCCGCGAAATTCTGAATTTCGGCCATACCTTCGCGCACGCTCTCGAAAGCGTCACGCACTACCGCCGCTACCAGCATGGGGAAGCCGTGGCCTGGGGCATGATCGCCGCATCGTTCCTCGGCCATGAACTTGGCCTGACGCGCGCCGACGATGTTTCCCGTATTGTCGCGCTCATCCGCCGCCTCGGACCGCTTCCGGCCTGGCCCCGTGTCGCCGCCGCAACTTTGGTCAAATCCATGCGCTCGGACAAGAAAACACGCGATGGTATGGTTCGTTTCGTCCTCTCCCCGCGGATCGGCGAAGCTCGCACCTACGACTCCATCTCAACACAAGTTGTAGAGCGCGTTCTTCATTTCACGCCGCATCTCATTGCTGCCAGCAGCCGCCTCTCGGGAAGCCCCCATGCCTGAACTTGCCGCACCGGTGAAGGGAACTCGCCCCGAAGGCGCCGTCACCGAAACGGACGCCTCCAGAAAAGTGCGCGAGATGTTCACGCGTATCGCTCCGCGTTACGATCTGCTGAATCATCTCCTCTCGCTGCAACTCGATCGCCTTTGGCGCGCGCGCGCGGCAAAACGTCTCCGGCCCATTCTCAGCCGCTCCGATGCGCTTGTTCTGGATCTCTGCTGCGGCACGGGAGATCTCGCTTTTTCCCTTGCCCGTGCCGGAAGTGCCCGCATCGTCGGCGCGGATTTTGCTCACACCATGCTCGTTCGCGCAAAAGCGAAAAGTGCCGCGCTGGCCGCGAACACATCTCAGCCCATCGCGGCTACCGTTCCGTTTTTCGAAGCCGACGCCATGCGGCTGCCTTTCTCGGACGCGTCCTTCGACCTCGTAACCACCGCCTTTGGCTTCCGGAATCTCTCCAATTACGAAGCCGGCCTGCGCGAAATTCAGCGCGTGCTGAAACCGGGCGGCACCATCGCCATCCTCGAATTCACGGAACCACCTGATGGATTGTTAGGGGATCTCTATCGTTGGTATTTCGGCAAGGTTCTTCCGAAAATCGGAGGCTTCATTTCCGGTGACCCTGCCGCCTATTGCTATCTGCCCAAATCCGTTGCCCGTTTCTTCCGTCCGCCCGAGCTCGCGTCCCTCATGACCGCCGTCGGCTACCAATCCGTCGACTATCTCGTCTGGAACCTTGGAACGGTCGCTCTCCATACCGCCATTCGCGCCAAGTGATTTCGAGAGGCCGGGCCCGGCCTCTCCTGCTTTACTCCTCCAATCCCGCTCCCCGCAGCTTCGCCAGCAGGGTCTTCGGCGAGATCCCCAGCTTCTCCGCCGCCCGCGTCTTGTTCCACTTGCAATCGCGCATGGTACTTTCCAGCAAGACCTTTTCCACTTGGCTTGCCGCTCGCTCCCGCACCTCTTCGAGCGAACCCTCCCACTTGAAATCCTCTCGCAGCATTCCCGCAGGCAGCTTGTCCGCGTCCGGCTTCGTCGTCGGCAATTGCAACCCACCGGCCGGAATGCCCAACCCATCCGCGAGAATCACCGCGCGCTCTAGCGTGTTCTGCAGTTCCCGTACATTCCCCGGCCATCGATAGTGCAGCAATCGCTCCTTGGCCCCTGGCGAGAGTTCCAGTCCCGGCTTTCCGAACTCACGCTTGAATTTCTCCAGAAAGTGTTCCGCCAGCAGCAGCACGTCGTTCCCGCGGTCGCGCAGCGGTGGAATCGTCATCGGCACCGCGGAAATCCGAAAATACAAATCCTCACGGAACATTTTCTCTTGCGTCAGCTTCTGCAAATCCCGGTTAGTCGCCACCACGATTCGAACGTCCACGTCGATCGACTGTGTCCCGCCTACCCGTTCGAATCTTCGTTCCTCCAGCACGCGCAGCAATTTCGCCTGAATCACCAGCGGCAATTCGCCAATTTCATCCAAAAAGAGAGTTCCCCGGTGCGCCATATCCATCTTGCCGACTTTGCGCGCTCCCGCCCCCGTGAACGCCCCGCGCTCGTGCCCAAACAATTCGTTCTCGACGAGTCCTTCCGGAATTGCCGCGCAATTCAGCGCCACAAACGGTTTCTCGCGGCGCGGCGAAAGATGATGGATCGCCAGTGCGAACAACTCTTTGCCCGTCCCGCTCTCCCCGAGCAACAAACAAGTCGAATCCGTCGCGGCCACTTTCTGAATCTGCTGGCTCACTTCGCGGATGGACGCATCTTCCCCCACGATCCGCGGAAACCCGTACCGCGTCGCATATTCCTCGCGCAGCAGCAAATTCTCCCGCAGCAGCTCCTGTTGCTGCGCCGCGCGCTGCACCAGCAATTTTAAATGGTCCAGATCCACCGGCTTTTGCAGGAAGTCGTAAGCCCCGTCCTTCATCGCCGCTACGGCTTCCTCCACAGACCCAAACGCGGTCAACAGGATCACCGGTATCGTCGCATCCGCCTGCTTCGTTTCGCGCAGAACCTCCAGCCCGGAAGCCCCGGGCATCTTCAAATCGGTAATGACCAGCAGATATCTCCTCGCGCGCACCTTTTGAATGGCGGCGGCGCCATCCGGCGCTTCGTCCACTTCATACCCCGCGCGCTCCAAGGCCTTTCGCAGCATCGCGCGCAGCTCATTCTTATCTTCGACAAGGAGGAGAGGTTCCATCTCTCTCGTTTCTACCATGAATCCCGCCGACGTCAGGGAATTAGGAAGGACGCATGTGCAGAGAAGGGAAGCATCACATCCGTACGATCAAGCAGGCGCAGCGCAGTTCGGCTCTTGGTTTCAGTGTTGAAGGATTGTTCCAAAACTTGCAAATAACAACGTGCCACTTTATCCCGACTAGCGCGCCCACGCCGGATCGCCGTGCGATTTTCTCAGCTGCTCTTCCAAATCTTCAAGCCCCTGCTGGAGCTGAGCAATCTCCTGCTGCTTCGCCGTGATCTTTGCCATTTTCTCTTTGATGTCTTTGCGCGTGTTCTGCTCGCTCAACGCCTTCTGCGGATCCGGGTAGTACTCCAACTGCGCTTTTTGCGACTCGCGTTGCAGTACATTCAGCTCGGTTTCGGCTTTCGCCAGCTTGTCGCGCTGGTCTTTGAACCGCTTTCGCCAAGCCTTTTCGCTGTTGGGATCTTCCTTTGCCCCGGCGTCATCCGCCTTCTCCGGCCCCGCGGCGCTTGTCGCCGCAGCTCTGCTGGCATCGCTTGGGACAGCAGCAGCCGGTGCTGCCGCCGCTGCGGCAGGCTTGACATCATCGTCCGTGTAAACTTTCTTCGGTTTTGCGGCGTTCTTCTTGTCCTCACGCGCCTTTCGCGCCGCATCCGCCACCGGATCGCTGCCCGATTGTTGCGAGGAACTCTGCGATTGCGCGTACGCGGGCAATCCCACCAGGCACAGCCCCAGAACCATCAATGAGCCATTCGTCCAGATTTTCATGCGCATACCATCCTACCCTCCTGAGCGGCTGGCAGACCTCGACTATCTCTTAGATGCTGTCCTTCCCTGATTCTACTGCTTCCGGCACCCTTCGCGGCAGCGGTAACGTAACTATAAACGCGGCCCCGCCTTCCGGGCGATTCCGCGCCTGCACCTGCCCTCCGTGCTGCACGATGATCTTCTGTACCACCGCCAGCCCCAGCCCTGTCCCGTTCGCCTTCGTTGTAAAAAACGGCCGGAACAGTTTCGGCATCGCGGCTGTCCCAATTCCTGGCCCATTATCAAACACGGTGATCTGCTGCGAACCAGCCTCGTCTCCCCGCGCAACCTCGCCGCGAACTAGCACTTTCCCACCGTGTTCTGCCAACGCGCAAGCTTCCGCCGCATTCCGCGCCAGGTTCAGGAGCGCCTGCCTCAGCAGCCCCTCGTCTCCCTCCACCTCGCCGAATGTCCCTTCACAACGGATCTTCACCTGTGGAAGCGTTTCTCCTACTTCTGCCGCCACGCGCTCCACGACCGACTGCAGCGTCACTGTGTCATCCGGAATCTCCAGAGGCTTTGCGTATTTCAAAAACTCTGCTACCACGTGCGTAATATCCCGCGTTTGCCGCAGGATGCGTCCCGCATACTCGGAAGCATCCTTTTGCGATGCCTCCGGAATCAGTTGTGCATAACCGGAAATTGTCGCCAGCGCATTCTTGAACTCGTGCGCGATGCCCGCGGACAGCTCTCCCAGCGCGGCCAGATTCTCCTTGAGCTGCATCCGTTGCTGCAACGCCGCAAGCTCGGTCAAATCCGTCAACAGGCAGATCGCGCCGCTGATGCTTTCCGTGGCGCGCCGGATCGGCGAAATCGTCACGCCCAGATGTCGCGTGTCTCCCGCCGGGGGAATATGCTCCACTTCCTCGCGGCGGTAAATCTTTCCCGTCGAGAGGCACTCCGCCACCAGTTTCGTCAAGTTCGAGTCCTCGCCCAGCGCTTCGCTGTAGCGCCGGAATCCCAGTCCGTGAATTCCCAGCACTTGCTCCGCCGCCGGATTCGAACTCGAAATAATCCCCGTCGCATTCACCACCAGCAGCCCCGCCGGCATGTTTCGCGTCACTTCTTCGCTCAGCCGCTCCGTCTTTTCCGCGCGTTCCTTTTCGATCTTGTGCAGCCGCTCCAGCTCTTTCTCCTGCTCCCGCAATTTCTGAATCACGCCCTGCATCGATGCGGCCATAAACGCGGAAGGATTCTCCGTGCGCGGCGCGCTCGTTGCAAATTCCTGTTTGTGCTCCTCGCGCCTGCTTTGAAAGAACCTGCGCAAAAAGAAAAACACAAGCCCCAGGACCGCGAGGAAGACAATCCCCATCTCCCCAGCCAGCGTCCACAATTGCTGGGTGTTGTTTCCGGATTCTAGTGCGGCAAACATCGGTCCTGTCATTCGACTCTTGTTCTCTTTCTCTGCGTGACTCTGGGTCTCTCCCGTCTCTCCGCTTTCCTTCTGTTTCCCGGCTTTCAGCTTTCGACTTTGAGCTTGCCTGTCTACCCTGTGATCCATCGGAACATCGGCCACCGTTGCCCCACCACGGGGGTCGCGTACACAATCATTACCGCGGCAATCCCCAAAAATGTTCCCAGCGGCAATTGATACTGGCTCGCAATCGTCCACCGCAGCCCTCGCTCTGTGCCCAGTCCGCGGCGCCTTGCACGCTTCGCAAGCGCGCCCTTCCAGCCCCCCAGGTACAGCGCCAGCACCACGCTAAGCCCGATTACGCTCCCCAGTAGACTCCCAAGCAAAAGGGTCAAAAATGTCCCCCGCACGCCAAGAAACGCTCCCACCATCGCCATCATTTTCACGTCGCCCATGCCCATACCTTCGCGGCCGCGCGCTGCCTTGTACCCCTTCGCCAGCCCAAGCAGCAGCAAGCTCCCAAACGCCGCACCGATGAACCCATCCAAAACGCCGGCGGCGGCCTCTGGCAGACGCACCTGAAATAATCGATAGCCAAGAATTCCCGCAATCCCGTCGTTCGGCGGTACAAACGCAGAGAACAACAGCCCCGCCGCAAAACCCGGCCAGTTAATCACGTCCGGCAACATCCGCACGCGCAAATCCGTAACCGTCAGCACAATCACCAGGCAAGTGAAGAAAATCCATTTCACCATGGCCTGCGTAATCCCGAATTCCAGATACGCCGCCACAAACAGCAGCCCGGTGACCAACTCAATCAAGGGATACATCGGCGAAATGGCGTCGCCGCACGCGCGGCACTTGCCCCGCAACCATAGCCACCCAAACACCGGCACGTTGTCATACGCCTTGATCGGTGTTTTGCACTGTGGGCAGCGCGACCTCGGCGAAACGATGGATATCTCCTCCGGAATCCGCGTGATGCAGACGTTGAGGAAGCTTCCAAGCACAATCCCAAATAGAAAAATAACGGCGATGACCACATTTTGACTCTCTCATAGGTACAGTACTCCCTCAATGAACCACACTACCCCTCGTGCCTCATCCCTAACGCTTTCTTCTCCAGGGCTCTCTGTGGACCTTCGCAAACTCTGCGTTAAAACCCTTCGCTTTGCTTTCTTGAGCCCATCCGCCTTTTTCTTTGCCAACTCTTAACTGTAAACTGTGAACTGTCGACTCTTGTCATGAACTGGTTCGAACGCAAAATCCGCCGCTACGAGCACCGCCGCTGGACCACTGACGACAATCGCCGCGTCCAGCCCTTCCACTGGGGCCTCGAGCACATCGGCGGCTCGCCTGACGACCCGAATCCGGGAGCCTTCGTCCGTCAATACGCGCAGAAAGCCATCGAATCAAGCCGTGACTGGTATGCCGCGCCCCCTGCCTACGACTACCACCTTGACGTCGGTCGGTTGTCGGCCACAAATGGAACAGAAAATGTCCTCACCTTTACCAGTTCCATCCAATCCCCCTGGCCGGAAAACAACACCGTCTGCGCCCAGCTGTTTCCGGGTAAGAAGCAAGGCCCTGCGGTCCTCCTCCTCCCCAACTGGAATGCCAAATGGCACGGCCAGAACGGTCTCTGCCACTGGATTCAGCGCTTGGGCATCACCGTTCTCAAAATGAGCATGCCCTACCACGACCGCCGCATGGCCCACGGCCACGAGCGCGCCGACCAGATCTGCGGCCCCAACATCGGCCTTACCCTCCAAGCCAACCGCCAAGCCGTCCAGGACGCCCGCCGCTGCCTCCACTGGCTCGAACAGCAGGGTTACACCAAACTCGGCATCCTCGGCACCAGCATCGGTTCTTCGGTCGGTTACATCGCCCTCGTGCACGATCACCGCATCCGTGCCGGCGGCTTCTTCCACGTTTCCACTTACTACGCCGACGTCATCAGTCAGGGTATGACCACCAATCACGTGTGGGAAGGTCTTAAGAGCCATGTCACCGTGGACGAGCTTCGCCAATACTGGGCTCCCATCAGCCCCATGCCCTATGTCGAGCGCGGCATGGGCGCCGGCCGCAACACCTTTATGCTCTACGGCAAATACGACCCCACCATGCTCCCCGAGCTCACCCGCCAGATGCTCGACTCCCTCCGCCGCCACGGCGCCGACCCCCGCACCCTCGAACTCCCCTGTGGCCACTACTCCCTCGAACTAGCCCCCTTCTCCTACATCGCCGGCTACCGCATGCTCACCTTCTTCCTCGAATCCCTAGCCTAAGCCTGATCTGAACTTCAAAAATCCTTCCCTCAGCGAAATCTGGCTGCGCGGCCAGACCGCATCTGCTGTGGCGTGTTCCCGCTTGGATTCAGGTAATCCCTTGATGCCAAATCGGAATTTCTCCCTACTCCGTTTTATTCACTTGATTGCGTTACCGAAGGTTTCAACTATCGTCGGCGGCATACCATCGGTTCCGGATCCGCCGTCACCGGGCCTTCCGGGGTCGTCTACCAAAAGAGCGCGGCCTTGACCTCCGGATACGTGTCCATTCACCCGCACTAAACCTCGCACTCAAGGAAGGGGCCCCGAAACGACACAGGGCCCCTCTCCGCGCACAAACTCCTTGACTCCAAATATCGATATTGGAATCAATACTTACGAAGAATATGGAAGGGACCGATGTAAGGATAGCTAGCCCAAGTCGTTCTCTTTCAACGCAGAATCGCTGAGAAGTTGCCACCAGCCACGAGCGCTGCCACCGCCTCAATGTCCGGCGCCAGCGGCCGGTCCTCGGTAACCTTGCCCGACTTGGCGCGCACAGCCGCGTACGCTTTCCTGGCCAGCGTCCCCGTCTGCAGCGGCGTCAGCAAATCGATCCCCTGGCAGGCGCACAACAACTCAATCGCAATCGTATGTCGCAAATTAATCAGCATGCGCGCTAGTCGGCGAGCCCCGCTCATGCCCATGGACACGTAATCTTCCTGATTGCCCGAAGTGGAGATCGAATCGGTCGAATGAGGTGTCGCGAGCGCTTTGTTCTCACTAGTCAGCGCCGCCGCCGTCACCTGCGCGACCATGAACCCGGAATTCAGCCCCGGCTCCGGCGTCAGGAACGCCGGCAGCATGCTCGTCAGCGGATTTGTCATCTGCTCGATGCGTCGCTCCACAATTCCGCCGAGGGTTGCCATGGCGATCGCCACGTGGTCCGCGGCCATTGCCAGCGGCTGCCCATGAAAATTTCCGCCGCTGATGATGTCGCCATGATTTGCGTCACGCGCAAAAACGAGCGGGTTATCCGTCGCGCTGTTTAGTTCCACGGCAGCGATCTCCCGCGCCTGCGCCAGAGAATCACGCACTGCGCCATGCACCTGCGGAGTGCACCGCAAGCTGTACGCATCCTGCACGCGGGTGTCTTTTTCCGCGGAGCGATGAGACTCGCGAATCTGGCTGCCCTCATTCAAGTTCGCCAGGTTGCGTGCCGTCGTTGCCGCTCCCGCGTACGCGCGTGCCTGCATGATGCGCGCATCAAATGCCCCGGGACTCCCGCGTAGCGCATCGAGAGAAAGAGAAGCCGCCACATCCGCCGAGTCCACCAAAATGTCGGCCTCATGCAACGCCAGACTTAGCAGCGCCAGCATCCCCTGCGTGCCATTCAGCAGGGAAAGCCCTTCTTTTGCTTCAAGAGCCACGGGCGTAATTCCCGCGCGCTTCATCGCTTCGCCGCCGGGCAGAATTTCGCCGCGAAAATTCGCGCGGCCCTCGCCAGTCACCACTTGCGCCAGATGCGCCAGCGGCGCGAGGTCGCCCGAGGCGCCCACCGAACCTTGCGAAGGAATCACTGGATGTACTCTATTGTTCAGCATCTGGCAAAGCGTCTCGACAATGCGCGGCCGCACGCCGCTCAAGCCTTTCGCGATCGCATTCGCGCGTAGCAGCATCATCGCGCGCGTCTCCGCCTCGCTCAGTGCCGCGCCCACGCCGCAAGCGTGCGAGCGCACCAGGTTCACTTGCAGTTGCCGCACCTGCTCCGGTGAAATGCGCACCGAAGCAAGTTTTCCGAATCCCGTGTTGATCCCATACGCTGCTGCCCCGGAAGCCGCCAGGCGGTCCACCACCGCTCGAGACGCATTCATTCCTGCGATCGCTGCCGGCGCCAGCGAAACCGTTTCTCCGCGCAGAGCCACATCGTAGAGTTGCGAAAATGTCAGATCGTTCCCGCTGAGCACGATGCTCATGCGTCTCTCCGGTCCGGCTGGGGCGCGACGATAGCGCTGAACACACTATGGTATTTTTTTGGCAACAGTTTTGGCCGGCCATTGCTTCCGCAAATCACGTGCGTCGTTTCTCCGTTCGCCAAAACTTTCCCGTCCGCGTCGCGAATCACTTCGTAAGAAAATTTGACCACGCGGTTCCGCGATTCCGCGATGCGCGTGCGGATGCGCAGGACCTCATCATAGACCGCCGCGTGATGGTACCGGCAGTGCACATCGGCAACCACGATGCGGCAGTCGTCCTCGGTTTCCATGCGTTTGTACTCGACGCCCAGCGCACGCATCAATTCGACACGCCCGACCTCAAACCAGATCAGGTAATTCGCGTGGTACACCACGCCCATCTGATCCGTCTCCGCGTAGCGCACGCGCACCGTCGCGTCATGATATTCGATCATTCGAATGTCCTGATGATTTCTTGAACCGCTAGAGTATCAAAACTGAGTTCAATCTGAATCGCCGCGCCAGACCGGCTTTCTCTTTTCTAGAAAGGACGCAAGCCCTTCCTTGAAATCCGGCGTGCAACGGATGCGAGCATTCTCCAGGATCGCGCGTTCTAGGTCGGCGTCTACCCCCGCGGCAGCAGCCGAAGTCAGCAAGCGTTTCGCGCGCGTCACGCTGCCAGGACTTGCCGCAATCAAAATGTCGGCCAGCTCCTTTGCGCGCTCCATCAGTTTTTCCGCTGGCACAATTTCATTGATCAGGCCGATTTCCTTCGCTTCCGCCGGCTCGAGGATTCTTCCGGTGAGCAGAAGGTCGCGAGTTCGTTTTTCTCCGATTTGCCGCGACAGAAAAACAGAAACGATCGCCGGCAGAAACCCGATCTTCACTTCCGTGTATCCAAACTTGGCTTCCGGCGCAGCTAATGTGAAATCACAAAGTGTCGCAATCCCGCAGCCGCCCGCCAGCGCCGCGCCATTCACGGCGGCGATGAGCGGCTTCGAGAAACTCCAGATGCGCCGGAACATTTTCGCCATCCGCCGCGAATCTTCCTGGTTTTCCGTAGGAGATTGCTGCGCGATCGCCGCGAGCATCTCCAGGTCCATGCCCGCGCAGAAAGCTTTGCCGCTTCCGGTCAGAATTCCCACGCGCGCGTGACTCATCTCGATTTCATCGAGCGCCGATTGCAATTCCGCGATCATCGCCGTCGAAATCGCATTTCGCTTGTCCGGCCGGTTCAGCGTGATCGTTGCGAGATTTCCAGTGATGTCGAGAAGAAGTGTCGAAAACATTTTGGAAACACCTCCTCAATTTACGAGCGGGGCATGCGCGTATTTTGCGCGAATCTCGTTGGTCATTTCGAGCGCCTTCGTCAATCGCGATGCATCGATCCCCAGATCCGCTCCTGCTTTGCGCAGCGCCGCGAGAACATCTTCCGTGGCGACGTTGCCCACCAGATTGTCTCCAGCAAACGGGCAGCCGCCAAGTCCCGTCAGCGCGCCGTCGAATCTCCTGCAACCTGCTTCATACGCTGCAAGAATCTTTTCTTCCGCATTCTCCGGCCGGCTGTGCAGATGCACGCCTAATTCGACACCGGCAACGTGGTCTTTCACATCGCAAAACAAGCCTGCGACCATCTCCGGAGTGGCATTTCCCGCCGTATCCGCTAGCGATACCGTATGCACGCGAATGCCCTTCAGCCACTCCAGGGTGTCTTGCACGATTTCCGCGCCCCAGGGTTCGTCGTAGGGGTTGCCGAACGCCATCGAAATGTAAATCACCAGATCGCGGTTTGCTGCCGCCGTTTCTTTCCTGAGCTTCTCCACGAGCTTCCGCGATTCCTCGCGCGTCATGTTGGCATTCGCCCGCCGGAAATACGCCGAAATCGAATATGGGTATCCGATGGTCGTCACTCCCGGAGTTGCCAGCGCTCGCTCCAGACCTTTTTCATTCACGACGATGCCAATGATTTCTGGCCGTTCAATTCCACAGGGAAGGGAAGCATTGAATTTCGCCATTACCTCTTCGCTGTCTGCCATCTGCTTCACGTGTTTCGGCGAAACAAAACTTACGGCGTCAATATGCTTGAATCCCGCAAGCACGAGTTCTTTCAAGTATTCTGCTTTGTACTCGCCGGGAATAAGGTCTGGCAATCCTTGCCATGCGTCGCGCGGACATTCAACCAACTTAACTATGTTGGACATAGGTCCTCTTGCGACGTCGATAGTCCAATAGAATTGAAATGATAGCGCCGATGGCGAAGAGCAAGCCGACGTAGAACGCAATTACAAGTGCCGGAATGTACCAGGGTGCTGGTCCGTCTATGTACTGCCAATCTGGAAAGGCGGCCCTCAGTGATCTCTGGTGCAACCAATCGGCGAGGAACGCAAAACCTAAACCGAGCGGCGCCAATGAGGCTCCGATTCCCAGCCATGTTGATCGCCGACGGATCACGTTTGCAGGACTCCGGTTTTGAACTCACGGACCTCGGCATTGAGGGCGGCGGCTTCGAGGGCCCAGATCAACGCGTCACGGGTGTGGGCGGGATCGATGATGGCGTCGACCCAGAGGCGGGCGGCGGCGTAGCGCGGATCGGTCTGCTGTTCGTAGGTGGCGCGGACGGAATCGTACAATTCCTTTTTCTGTTTTTCGTCTACTTTTTTGCCTTCGCGCTCGAGTTGTTTCAGTTTGATTTCAACGAGGGTGCTGGCAGCGGCGTCGCCGCTCATCACCGCGAAGCGCGCCGTCGGCCACGCGAACATGAAGCGCGGATCGTAGGCTTTTCCGCACATGGCGTAATTTCCGGCCCCGAAACTTCCTCCGCAAATCACGGTGATTTTCGGGACGACACTATTCGCCACGGCGTTCACCATTTTGGCCCCGGCGCGAATGATGCCGCTCCATTCAGCGTCCTTGCCGACCATGAAGCCGTTCACGTCGTGAAGAAAAATCAGCGGAATGCGATTTTGGTTGCAGTCGAGAATAAAGCGCGCGGCTTTTTCCGCGGACTCGGTGTAAATCACGCCGCCAAATTCCATGCGCTTCTGGTCCGAGCCGCGCGCAAGCGTCTGCACATGCTTTTTTTGATTCGCGACGATGCCCACGGCCCAGCCGCCGATGCGCGAATAGCCGCAGAGCAGCGTCTCGCCGGATTCAGCGCGGTATTCCTCGAATTCGCCGGCATCCACTATGCGCGCGATGATTTCGCGCATGTCGTACTGCTTGCCGGGATCGCTCGAAAAGATTCCGTAGATTTCTTCCGCGGAAAAGAGCGGTTGGCGCGCCTTGGTATGGCTGAACGGTGAAGGATTGGGCGCGCCGATCTTGTCAACGAGCGCGCGAATTCGCTTGATGCACGCGTCGTCATCGGGTTCCCGAAAATCCACCGTGCCGCTGATCTGCGAATGCATTTTCGCGCCGCCGAGATCTTCCGCCGAAGTTTTCTGGCCGATGGCGGCCTGCACCAGCGCAGGTCCCGCGAGAAAAAGCCCCGAGCCCTCGGTCATCAGGATGTGGTCGCACATCACGGGGAGATACGCGCCGCCGGCAACACACATGCCCATGATGGCGGTGATCTGCGGTATGCCCATCGCGCTCATCACCGCGTTATTGCGGAACACGCGGCCGAAATCATCGGTGTCCGGAAAAACGTCTTCCTGAAGCGGCAGGAAAACGCCGGCGGAATCCACGAGATAAATCGTGGGGATTCTGTTTTCGATGGCGATGTTCTGCGCGCGAATGACTTTCTTCGCGGTCATCGGAAAAAACGCTCCGGCTTTCACGGTCGCATCATTGACAATGAGCATGAACGTGCGGCCGCAAACGTTCGCAAGTCCGGTGACGGTCCCAGCCGACGGCGCCCCGCCCCATTCCTCGTACATTTCGTAGGCGGCATAAATTCCGAGTTCGAAAAACTGTGAGCCGGCATCGATCAGCTTGGCGATGCGTTCGCGGGCGGTGAGACGGCCTTTTTTGTGCTGTGATTCGATAGCTTTTGCGCCGCCGCCCTGGCGAATTTGTTCTTCTTCATTCTTGATTTTGGTGAGCAAATCCACGATGCGGCGGGCATTCTTTTCGAACTCAGGCGACTTTGAATTTGCGCTAGTTTTCAGCACCGAAGCGGACACGCGATGACCTCACACGCTGACGATTTCCAGTCACTTGAAGCGTTATTCGGCTAACGAACAATGCGCGCCAAGCGTCACAGTATACGGGTTTTGCTTCCGGTTTTGCGAATGAGGGTCAACCTACGTTGGCCGATCGCGGGCGCAAACTGTTGGCGCTGGCGCAGAAGCGAGGTAAGCTAACAGAGGTTTTCTAGGACGCCTGCGAGTGCTGTCCGTTGGCTGAGCGGCAAACTGTTTCCATCTGAGAGGACGCCGTGATGAGGCATTTCTTCCGGAGTGTTTTCACGCTTGGGCTGATGATTTTGCCCTTTGCAAGGTTCGCAGCGGCACAAACGCAAGCCCCCGCAAAACCCGCTCCGCGCGTAAGTGCGAAGACGCCCGCGCAAACTCCCGCGAAACCCACTGCTGCCAAGGCGGCCGCAGCCAAGCCAGCTCCGCTCGAAGTGCCGCAACTGAAATTCGAAAAATTTAGATTGGACAACGGACTCGATGTCATTCTGTCCGAGGACCATCGGCTGCCGCTCGTTGCGGTCAACCTGTGGTATCACGTGGGCCCGGCTAACGAATTGCCCGGGCGCACCGGCTTCGCGCATCTTTTCGAGCACATGATGTTTGAAGGTTCGAAACACGTGGCGAGCAGCGCGCACAATCGTTATCTGGAAGCGGCCGGCGCCTCGGACATCAACGGCACGACGGATTTTGACCGCACGAATTATTTCGAAACGCTTCCATCGAATCAACTGGAACTCGCCCTATGGCTGGAGTCCGACCGCATGGGCTACCTTCCCGATCAGCTCAGCCAGGCCAACCTTTCAAACCAGCAGGACGTGGTGCGTAACGAGCGGCGGGAGAGCTTGGAAAACGCCCCGTACGGGGTCGTCGAAGAGGGGCTATTTCACCAGCTCTTCCCGAAAGAACATCCCTACTACGGCGAAATCATCGGCTCACATGCAGACATCCAGGCGGCCAAACTCGAGGACGTGCGAAATTTCTTTAAGCTCTACTATGCGCCGAACAACGCGAGCCTCACGATTGTGGGCGACTTCGATCCGGACCGTGCGCGGGAACTGGTGGAAAAATATTTTGGCCCGCTGAAGCGCGGCGAGGACGTGCCCAAAATCAAGGCAAAGACGCCGCCTATAACGTCCGAGAGGCGCGCGATCATCCAGGACAACGTGCAATTGCCGAGAGTTTATATGGCGTGGCTGACATCTCCGATTTACAAACCCGGCGACGCGGAAGCGGATTTGGGGGCGACGATTTTGGGCGGCGGGAAGTCCAGCCGTCTTTACAAGAAATTGGTATATGAAAAGCAGATCGCGCTGGACGTGGCCGTAACGCAGCAGTCCCTGATTCTAGGCTCGATTTTCGAAGTGCAAGCCACAGCGCGACCCGGAGTGAAGCCGGAAGATTTGGAAAAGGCGATAAACGCGGAACTGGACGCGTTTCGAACCGGAGGTCCGACGCCAGCAGAGCTGAACCGCGCGCGAAACGTACTCGAATCGCGGATCATTGAGCGATTGGAGACTCTCGGAGGATTTGGCGGCGTCGCGGACCGGCTGAACAGTTACAACCATTATCTTGGGACCCCGGATTTTCTGGCGGCGGACATCGGGCGGTACGAAAATGCATCCATCGCGGCGATCCAAGCGTTTGCGCGGGGACAACTGAATTCGAATCAGCGCGTGGTTGTTTATGGCGTGCCGGGAAAGCCGGATCTCGGCCCGGACGTCGCTACCCCCAAAGCAGAGCAGAAGGGCGAAGCGCAAGGCGGTGGCGAACCGGTGAATGCCGACGCCGCGTGGCGCAAGGATCGACCAAAAGCGGGGCCGACGAGTGTGCTGCATCTGCCCGTGCCGGAGCAATTCAAACTCGAGAATGGCCTGACGGTTTTCTACAACGAACGGCCAGGTCTGCCGGTGGTGACCGCGGCGCTGGTGCTGCGTGCGGGAAGCGGCGCGAATCCAATCGATCGTCCGGGCCTGGCGGGAATGACAGCGCGGATGCTGCAGCAGGGAACGGCGACGCGCTCCGCCACGCAGATCGCGGACGGCGCTGCGGACCTCGGAGCCACGTTGAGCTCGCGTGCTTCGACCGACAGTTCCCTGATAGCGACGCAATCTCTTTCACGAAGTTTTCCCGATGCGCTGGAGTTGCTCGCGGACGTGGCCTTGCACCCAAGTTTTCCGAAGACGGAGATCGAGCGTGTGCGGTCGGAGCGGCTCGCGGCGCTGGTGCAAGAAAAAGACGATCCCTTCTCCGTGGCCTTTCGCGTAGCGGCCGCGGCGCTCTACGGCGCCCGTCATACCTACGGTTTCCCGGAAAGCGGCACGGCGGAATCCGTGAAAGTAATTTCGCATGACGACTTGCTGCATTTCTGGCAGCAAAACTATTCGCCGAACGACGCGGCATTGATCGTGAGCGGAAACATCAAGCTTGCGACGCTCAAACCTCTTCTCGAGAAGGCGTTCGGAGAATGGAAAGCGGGCAAAGCGTCGGCGCCGTCGGTGGGAACGGCGGAGAGCACGCAGGCACAGCTGATTCTGGTGGACCGGCCCGGGGCCCCGCAATCCACGCTGATGTGCTTTTCTCCCGGGGTCGCACGGTCGACACCGGATTATGCGGCGATCGAGGTGATGAACACCGAACTTGGCGGACTTTTCTCCAGCCGCATCAACATGAACCTGCGCGAACAGCACGGGTACACATACGGAGCGGGGTCGTTTTTCAGCTACCATCGCGCGGCGGGAATGTTTGGAAGCTATGCTGGCGTTCGTACGGACGTGACCGCTCCGGCGACCTCGGAGCTTTTCAAGGAGCTGCGGCGGATGCGGGACACGCCGATGAATGTGGATGAAATGAGCCTGGCCAAGGATTCCAACACACGCTCGCTTCCGGGCCGTTTCGAACGTGGCACAGAGGCGGCCGCAAGCTTCGCGGAACTGTTCACGTACAATCTGCCACTGGACTATTATTCGAAACTGCCGGAAACCTTCAATGCCGTGACGGCCGAGCAGGCCCAAGGAGCGGCGCAGAAGTATATTGTTCCAGAGAAGATGATCGTTCTCGCCGTCGGCGACCGCGGGAAAATCGAAGAAGAGATGAAGAAGCTGAATCTGGGCAAGATAGAGATTCGCGACACCGAAGGAAAGATCGTTCCTTAGGGGCGAGCCTCAGGGCCTCGGAAAAGTTCGTTACGTGTGTGATTGGGCACGTTTCCCCCCAGCTGTGCAATATTGCACATATTTAAAAAGAATCTCAGGTAACATTCCTTCACGGCAAGGGTACGTGGGATGCTCGGGGACGCTCGCTTTCCTCCAGTTGTCCCCATGTTGTAAGTACAACATATATTATCATGTGGCTTGGGTTGACCTGCTCAACGCCAAAGTAACGCGCGGAGGAATGGAGACGCACGGATGAAAATCTTGCTATACAACCCGGACAATGGGGTCACGCGGAACTTCATGCCGCATCTCTGGATGTTCCTGCTCCAGTCACTGACTCCAGAAGGCCACGAAGTAGTGCTCGTCGATGGCAACGCGCAACCGATGGATGAAGCAGGCATCGCCCGGTTTGTGCGCGAAGAAAAGATTGGCCTGGTAGGAATCGGCGCGATGACGCGGATGATCGCGAAGGCCTATCGCATGGCCGATGCTATCCGTGCCGTTGGCGTACCGGTAGTCATGGGCGGGCCTCACGTCACGGAAGAGGCCGATGAAGCCCTCGGCCGAAACGGCGGGCCGCGCCATGCCGACGCCGTGGCCCTCGGTGAAGCCGATGAAACCTGGCCCAGAATCGTCGAGGACGCCGCGCGCGGTCAGCTCAAAGATGTTTACGCTCCCGTGGATGGGTTTGGCCAGGAGCGGAAACCAAGTCTCCAGGAATACCCGGCGATTCCGTGGGACAAGATCAACCTCGGCCAATTCAATCTGGTTCCAAAGATGGCAGCACGCACGCTGCAGCGGATCGGAGACGGCTGGGGCACATTTCGCATCATCCCGATGGAATCTGGGCGCGGCTGTCCGTATGGCTGCGAGTTCTGCACGGTAACCGGGTTTTTTGGCGACTCCATCCGGTTTCGCACCAACGAAAGTGTGGTGAATGAGCTTCTGCTCCTGAAAGCCGTGGCGAAAAACGAAGGCGGGCAAATCGCTGTCTTCTTCATCGACGATAATTTCGCGATCAATATCAAACGCACGAAATCACTGCTGCGCGACATCATCGCGGCCGGCGCGCAGGTGCACTGGGTGGCGCAGATCAGCGCCAATCTGCTGCGCGATGAGGAACTCGTGGACCTCATTGCGGCATCCGGCGGCAAATGGGTCTTCATCGGCATGGAATCCATCGACCCGACGAACCTCGCCGGTGTGAACAAAGGCTTCAATAAGCCGGGAGAATATGCTGCCGTGCTCGAGAGGCTCGCGCAGCGCAACGTTTATGCCATCACTTCCTTCATATTCGGGATGGACAACGACACCGTCGGCGTGGCGGAACGGACGATGAAAGAGATTCGCACCTGGCCCGCAGGACTGCCCATTTTTGGCTTGCTTACGCCTTTGCCCGCAACTCCGCTGTATAAGAAGCTTGAAGCTGCCGGCAGGCTCACACGGCCGAAACACTGGCAGGAGTTCATCCCATTCGAGATGGCCCACACGCCCCTGAAGATGACCATCGCAGAAGCTCATGCCGAGGTGAAAATCGGGTGGGCGCGTTCGTACAGCCCAGAAGCAATGGCCCAAGCTGTGGACTCACTCAAAGACAAGCCCCTGGGCTATCGGATAAACATCTTCATCGCCCGAATGTGTTTCCGGGGGATCTACTTTCCCCAAATGGGCCTTGTGGCATGGATGAAAGTGATTTATCAAAATCGCCGGACCATTTTCAGCCTGGTGAAAGAAGGATTTGCTACGTGGCACGGACGGCCTGCCAGGGCTGCTGCCAACCTGGCCGTCGGAAGCAGAGTTGACGGGGACTGACTCGAACACTAAGATTTGGCGGAAGGAGCTCTTGCGACCCCGCAAGAGCTCCTCAACTCAAACGCTGGAGGCGCCTGTGCGAACCATTGTCAAAGTTCATGCGGGCGGGTGTGCCTCCGCGAGTGGTTCGCGCTAGCAGCTTTCTCCCTCCCGCTTCCGAAATCCAAGAAAAACCTGTGAGGTTTTGCATTGGCGCCAGCGGCAGCCGTGTGTTGCGTCATGGCTGCGGGAGGATCTTCCAGTGGAAACTCGCGACGCTCTGCAGCGGTGGGGATGGAATTCCTATTTTGAAGCGTTGTGGAACGAAGGCGAACGCGAAAGCGCGGCGCCTGCACGAGTGATCGCGCAGCAGCGGAAATTCTGGCGCATTACGGGAAGGTTTGGCGAATGCTGGGGCCAAGCCAGCGGTAAGCTGCGGCTGGCTGCGGAGGACGGAGTGGAATGGCCCGCGGTTGGCGATTGGGTGGTGGCGGACGCAGGTGAAGCAGGAAGCTCTGCGCTGATTCTTGAAGTGCTACCGCGCCGGAGCCGGTTCGTGCGCAAGATGGCGGGGAAAAAGATCGCAGAGCAAGTGCTCGCGGCGAATGTAGACACGGCGCTGTTGGTGGCCGAGCTAGACGGGGACTTCAATCCGCGCCGAGTGGAACGGTATCTCGCGCAGTGCTGGGAATCGAGCGCGAATCCGGTTGTGGTGTTGAATAAGGCGGACGCTTGCGTGGATGCGAGCGTCAAGTCCGCGGGGATCGAGCGGATTGCACTGGCGACGGAAGTATGTGTGGTCAGCGCGAGGACGGGGCAGGGCATGGAGGGACTGGAGAAATTTCTAAGGCCGGGACAAACAGTTGTGCTGCTGGGCTCTTCCGGAGTTGGCAAGTCCACGATTGCGAACCGACTGCTAGGAGAAATACAGCAGGAGGTTCAGCCAGTTCGCGAAGGGGACAGTCGCGGGAGGCACACGACGACGGCGCGGGAGCTTTTTGTTTTGCCAGGAGGGGCGCTGCTAATAGACACGCCAGGTTTGCGCGAGCTGCAGCTCTGGGATGCAGCGGAGGGCGTCTCGCAGACCTTTGCGGATATTGACGCGCTGGCCGCGGAATGCCGGTTTGGCAATTGCACGCACGAAAATGAACCGGGATGCGCAGTGCAAGCCGCTCTGAGCGCGGGAACTTTGGACGAAGCGCGACTCGAAAACCGGCGGAAGCTGCTGCGCGAACAGGAATTTCTGCGGCGGAAGATGGATCCGGCAGCGCGGCACGAAGAAAAGGAGCGCATCAAACGGCTGTACCGCGGAATTCGGCAAATGTACCGGCACAAGAATACGGATTCGGAGGCAGGATGACTGCACTACTGCTTAGCATTGAGCTTGCCCGACGGATCGAGCTGGCGGAAGCGCAAGCCGCCGTGGGAGGAGCGGAGACGATGCGTTGCCTGCGGCCGCAAAGCGGGACAGCCGTCGATCCGATTGCGGGAGGCTTTGCGATTTATTGCGGGGCCAATTCGCCAACCACGCAGGCCGTAGGTATGGGCCTCGATGGGCCGGTCAGCGAGGAGGAGTTTGACCGGCTGGAGAATTTCTATCGCCGCCGATCTGAGCCAGTGCGCGTGGAGACCTGTCCGCTGGCGGATGCTTCGCTCATTGGACATTTCGGGAAGCGCGGCTATCGCGTCACGGAATTTTCGAACGTGATGGCGCTGCCGCTGGATGGTGCGTACCGTGCGCAGAATCAGTCTGAGCCGCCGCGCGGTCTCGTCATTGAACAGGTGGATCATGGGCAAGTTGATTTGTGGACGCTTACGGTAAGCCAGGGATTTGCTGAAAAGGGGCCGGTGGTGCCGGAAATCGTTGAGGTGATGAGGATGTTCGCGCTGAGCCCCGGCGTGGAGTGTTATTTGGCGCGAGTAGACGGAAAAGCCGCTGGTGGAGGGACGCTGGCGATTCGCGACGGCGTGGCAGGACTGTTTGGGGCGAGCACGCTACCGGCGTTTCGCAAACGGGGCGTGCAGACGGCGCTGTTGCACGCGCGGCTGGCGCGAGCGGCGGAGGCTGGCTGTGACCTGGCGGTGTGCCTGGCGCAGCCGGGAAGCACCTCGCAACGCAACGTCGTGCGGCAAGGGTTTACGGTGCTGTATACGCGTGTGAAGTTCGAGAGGGATCTTGAGTTAGGCAATATCGCCAGGTAGGGCGCAGCAGGCTGTGCGGGTTAGAATAAAATTCTAATGCGCTACTCGCTTGTGGATGAAATCGATGATGTCTTGCGTGGAGGTGCCGGGAAGGAAAATTTCAGCGACGCCGACTTTTTTTAGAGGAGCGATGTCCGCTTCGGGGATAATGCCACCGACGAGGACGATGACATCGATCATGCCTTTGTCGCGGAGGAGGTTCATGAGTTGGGGACAGATCGTGTTGTGGGCGCCGGAGAGAATGGAGAGACCGATGACGTCGACGTCTTCCTGGACGGCGGCGGAGGCGATCATTTCCGGGGTTTGGCGAAGGCCGGTATAGATGACTTCCATGCCGGCGTCGCGGAGTGCACGGGCGATAATTTTTGCGCCGCGATCATGGCCGTCCAGGCCGGGCTTGGCGATTAGTACTCTAATTTTCTTTTCCGGCATGAGCTAGGTGATGGCGACTTCTTCGTAGGTGCCGAAGACGTCGCGCATGGCGTCGCAGATTTCGCCGAGGGTGGCGTAGGATTTTACGGCGTCGAAGATGAAGGGCATGAGATTGTCTTTACCCTCGGCGGCGGTACGCAAGACGTTCAGGCGGCGCGTAACTTCTTCTTTCGAACGCCCGGTGCGGAGTTTGCTCAGGCGTTCGGCCTGGCGATGCGCTACCGATTCATCGATCTGTAAAGTATCCAGCGGTTTTTCTTCAGAGACGAAATCGTTTACGCCGACCATGATTTTTTCTTTTTTGTCGAGTGCCATCTGGTAGCGGTAGGAGGCTTCGGCGATTTCGCGCTGCGGATAACTGCGCTCGATGGCCGCGACCATTCCGCCCATGGCGTCAATGCGCTCGATGTAATCCCAAGCGCCGCGCTCGACTTCGTTGGTGAGGGTTTCGACAAAATAAGAGCCGCCGAGAGGATCGACGGTATTGGTGACGCCGGTTTCGTGGGCGATGATTTGCTGCGTCCGCAGGGCGATGGTGGCGGCGAATTCCGTTGGGAGCGCCCAGGCTTCGTCGAGGGAATTGGTATGCAGCGATTGCGTTCCGCCGAGGACGGCGGCGAGGGCCTGCAGCGCCGTTCGTACGACGTTGTTGTAAGGTTGCTGGGCAGTGAGCGAGCAGCCCGCCGTTTGCGTGTGGAAGCGCAGCGCCCAAGCGCGAGGATTTTTCGAGCCGTAGCGTTCGACCATGGCTTTGTGCCAAATGCGGCGCGCCGCGCGGTACTTGGCGATCTCTTCGAAGAAATCACTGTGGGCGTTGAAGAAAAAAGAGAGCTGTGGGACAAATTGATCGAGATCGAGGCCGCGGCGCATTCCCCATTCGACATACTCGAGGCCGTCACGCAGGGTGAACGCCAATTCTTGAATTGCGGTGGAGCCCGCTTCGCGGATGTGATAGCCGCTGATGGAAATGGGATTGAACTTCGGCGTGTTCTTCACGCCAAATTCAAATGTGTCAATGACCAGGCGCATGGAAGGTTCCGGCGGGTAGATGTATTCCTTCTGCGCGATATATTCCTTGAGGATGTCGTTTTGCAGCGTGCCGGCGAGTTTTTTCCAATCCGCGCCTTGCTTTTCCGCGACCGCGAGATACATCGCCCAGATGACCGCAGCGGGCGAGTTGATGGTCATGGAGGTGGTGACATTGGCGAGAGGAATTTTATCGAAGAGAACTTCCATGTCCGCGAGGGAGCTGATGGCCACGCCGCATTTGCCGACTTCGCCTTCCGAGAGCGCGTGGTCGGAGTCGTATCCCATTAAGGTTGGTAAGTCGAAAGCAGTGGAAAGGCCGGTCTGCCCCTGCGCGAGGAGATAACGGAAGCGCTGGTTGGTGTCTTCTGCGGCGCCGAAGCCGGCGAACTGGCGCATGGTCCAGAGGCGCCCGCGGTGCATCGTGGAGTGAATACCACGCGTGTAGGGTGGCTCGCCGGGGAAGCCCAGCTCGCGATCCGGATCCCCATTGGGAAGATCCGCCCGCGTGTACAGGCGACGAATAGGGTAGCCGGAAATCGTGGTGAACTCGGTCTGTCGCTCAGGATTTTTTTTGAGAATGGGTTGGAGAGTGTTTTTCTCCCAGGCCTGCTCTTTGGCAGAGGGCTTGCGATGGGCGGGAGAAGTGTCCGCTGGGGGTGCGGTTTGCGTGGTGCCTTTGGATTCTTCGCTCATGCGCCTGGCTCCCGGGGGACGGAATCATACAGCGGAACAAATTGGCACAGAATTCAATGCTATTCGAAAGGTAGTGCAGGGGCAAGAGCGGCGTGACGGCCGAGGCCAGAGAAAAAGCCGGTCCGGAAGCGAGCACCCGGACCGGCCTGAGAAACTTCTGCGTTAAATTACCTTTGGCCGGACATAAAGGAGAGTTTGTCCGTGCCCACCACCTGGCCATGCAACGTGCCGGGGATAAGTGTTTCGCGTTCGGCTTCGCCGCCCTTGGCGTCGGCAATCGTCACGCGATTGGATTCCAGGGTTCTGCCCACGGCACGCTCGTAGTTTGCTTTGGCTTCCACAAGGTCCGCGAGGGCGCGAAGTTCCGTGCTCTGGGCGAAGATGAGGTCGCGCTGCGTTTGAATAACCAGGTAGACGGTGGATGCCCCGAGTTGATACTTCTTCTGCTCGGCGTCGAAGGTTTGCTGCTGGAGTTCACGGGCTTTGGCGGCGGCATCGACACGGGCGCGGTCCTGTGCCAAGGCAATGTAAGTATTCCGTACGTCGAGCAGCGCGGCGTTCTTTAGTTGCTGCAACTGCGCTTCGAGCTGGCGCTGCGTGAGAATGGAGCGCTGGTTGTCGGCTTGTGCCGAGCGGTTACGAATGGGAATTTGCACGTTGAGTGACACCTGGTAGTCGGGGAAATTATTGTGAAACGCCGAGCTTAGCGCGTCGCCGAAGCCGGCTTGTGATATGCCGGTGACCGGCGAGGTACGCGTCGGAATGAATACGTTTACGGGATTCCCGTTCCCATCGACGAGCTGCGTGCCCAGGCCAGCGACGGGCGTTCCGAGTTTCGGCTGATTGCCCGCGAGACCAACTGTTCCGTATTGGGCGGTTAGAGTCGCAGTTGGGAGTAGGGCGCTGCGCGTCGCTTTAACATCGATGGCGCTGTTAAGAAGATTGATGGCGCTTTCCTGCAACTCCGGCCGCTTGGCGAATGCCTCTTTGACCGCATCTTCGAAAGTGGCAGCTTCGATGCTCTCCGGGCGCGCCGGCAAATCCGTGGGGATGATCTCCACGTTCACAAAATTAGGCGCCAGCGGGTCTTTGCTGATGAAATTCTTCAAGGCTTGCTGATCCTGGAGGAGCAAGGTCTGCGCCACAATCAAGTTCTGGCGGTTGGCGGCAACTTCAGACTCAGCGCGGGTGACCTCGAGCGGCGCCATCGTGCCAATCTCCAACTGTTTTTTGTTGTCATTGTAAAGCTTTTCGGCCACGGTCACGGCCTGCTGCTGGACTTTCACGTTTCCGCGAGCAAAAACAAGCTCCCAATAGGTATTGATGGTGTTTGTCACCGTGGTGATGGCTTGCTGGGTAAAAGCCCAGTCTGCAATCTTGCGGTTATTGTTGGCGATGCGAATATTTCGCGTAGTGACAGAGCGCCCAAAACCATTGAGCAACTGCTGCTGGAAGCCCGCGAAAATCGTGGTTTGCACCGAAGGATTAAACAAATTCTGATTGGAAGTAGAGGAACTGCGCGTATTGTCCCAGGCTGCGAACAGCGTCGTTCCGGTGTGAAATCCCTGGGAAAACTGCGTATTGAATGTTGACGTGTGGATCGTCAGCGGCACGAGCCCTGACACACCCGTACCGGTTCCAGAAATCAGTGGATTGTTGACGGGGATGTTGCGGTCGTCAATGCTTAGCGTTGTGGTGAGCAGCGGGTCGAAACTCAAGAAGGGGATGCTGGCCGTCGAGCCGCCGAAAACCGCGCCGGGCGTGCTGCCCCCAAATCCGCCGGCCTTCGCTTTGAGAATTCCGGCGTCGGCAAACCACGGGTTGTAACGCTGGACGACGATGTCCATGTTATTTTCCAGCGCCAGCTCGACCGCTTCCTGGAGGCTCAATTCCAGCTTGCCATCGTGAATGAGCTGGTCGATTCGCGGAGAATTGGTGAGGCCCGGCTCTCCAATCTTGATCGGGGCGTAGGGCGCGAAGATATTCGGGAAGGCTCGCGGCGCACGGGTGTAATTGAACTTTGCCGAGCCGAGAGAAACCGGAACCGCACTGGTTGCCGGCTTGGCCGGGGCAGCCTGAGCGTTCTGCGGCGTGTCCTGCCCGAAGGCCGGGGAAATAGGCCCCCCCACGAGCGTTACCGCCAGTATGGCGGCCAACAACGGTCGAGCAGACAGCGTCTTCATAGTGCTCCTCACCCTCAAGATTTTGTCCCCCAGGGGACTAAATTTGATCTTACTCATCTCTGTAAAACGTTCTCAGAATGGAATTTGTTTCACGCCGTCGGTGGTTTTTGGAGTACTGCGTGGAATCCAACGGTGCTCACGTCCCACACGAGTGAAGCGTCCCCGGCCATCGCGCGGGCTGCGTCGCGCCAGCCAAAAGAAACCACGAGTCTAGCAGGGGGCCCGGTTCCTTGACAACGCAGGAAGCGGCGGCTAGTCTGCTGACAATTCGACGGTTAGGAGATGGCAACGGTTAGCTGGCCAGCATGCTGAAGCGCGAAGAGCTATTGAAGATGTTTGAGTCGGCAGGAGCCATCCGCCACGGCCACTTTGAGCTGTCCAGCGGATTGCACAGCGGCATGTACGTGCAATGCGCCCTGGTGCTGCAATATCCGAGATTTGCAGAGAAGCTGGGACAGGCGCTGGCGGCGCTGTTTTCAGATGCCAAGATTGAAGCGGTCGTCTCGCCCGCGATGGGCGGACTCATCATTGGACAAGAGGTTGCGCGGGCGCTGCCGGAACCAAACGGAACGCAGGGCGGAGGAGTGCCCGCTCTTTTTGTGGAGCGCGACAGCAGCGGCATGATGACCATGCGGCGAGGTTTTTCGCTGAAGCCGGATCAACACGTTTTAGTTGTAGAAGACGTTTGGACAACGGGCGGCTCGACACTGGAAGCAATTCGCGTCGTCGAAGAAGCCGGGGCGCGTGTGGTGGCCGCGGGCGCGCTAATTGATCGTAGCGGCGGAAAGATTGAGTTTGAGGTCGAGGCTCAGTCGCTCATCCAGCTTCCCATTGCCAACTACGATGAAGATGATTGCCCGCTTTGCCGCCAGGGGAGCGTCGCGGTCAAGCCGGGAAGCCGCTTCGTGCGCACCGCGTCGTAGCTCGAATTCCCCCGTGCCCGATGCGCTATTTCAAGCTCACCATCGCTTACGACGGCACGGACTTCCACGGCTGGCAGATTCAGGCAGAGAAGCCCACGATTCAAGGCGAAATTGTCAGCGTGCTGCGGCGCTTGACGCAGGAACACGTATACCTCCATGGCGCGGGGCGAACTGACGCTGGCGTGCATGCGCTGGGGCAGGTGGGCAGCTTTCGAACGCAATCGGCGCTTTCCGCCGAGGAATTTCAGCGCGCGCTGAATGCGCTACTTCCGCAAGCGATTCGAATCCTCGGCAGCGAAGAAGTTGGGCCGGACTTCGATGCGCGCTGGTCCGCGCGCGGCAAAATCTATCGTTACCGGATCTATCGCGGCAAGGTCGTGCCGCCGATGATCTGGCGCTATGTCCTGCACTATCCGTTTCCGTTGGATGAAGAGGCCATGCGCGACGCAGCCGCTCGATTTGCCGGCACGCACGACTTTGCTTCGTTCGCGGCGTCGACCGGCTCCGAAGAGGACGACAAGGAACGCTCCACCGAGCGCGAAATGTTTTCTGCCGAGTTAGTGCGCTCGCCCGACAACGAAGAGTTGGTTTTCACCGTGCGCGGCCGTTCGTTCCTCCGCTACATGGTCCGAAAAATGGTGGGGACGTTGCTGGATGTGGGGCGCGGCCGATTAAAGCCGGACGATATCGATCGCCTGTTCGAACTGCGGGATCGCTCCAAATCCGGGCCAACGGTGCCGCCGCAAGGGCTGGTGATGGTAGAAGTCCAGCACCAAGAAGCCTGGCGTCTCGGCCGGCCATGATCGACTGTGCTGCTCATGGACCGCATCCCAGACGACAACAGGAAGAAAAGTTACGGTCTCAACGGCGCCGCTACAGCCACGGCCCCCCCAGCAATAGGGCTTTGCGCAGTGCTAGCAACCACCGGCGAGGCAAAATCGGTTAGAATCTCGCTTATGGCTGCCACGGCCATCCCCATTGACACGCTGCCTTCGATCAATCCCGCCACGGGTGCCGTCGTGGGCCAGTTTGAGAAGACTCCCTCATCGCTTGTGCTGGAAATCGTTGCGCAAGCGCGCGCTGCGCAGAGCGAGTGGGCAAAAGTTTCCATGCGCGATCGCTGCGCGAAACTGCCAATCCTTGGCGAATGCATCCTGGCATCGCGCAACGAGCTGACCGACGCTGTGGTTCTTGAATCCGGCAAGCCGCGAGTGGAAGCCCTTTTCGCAGACCTTTTTGTCGCGCTGGATTCCGCAAAATACTGGTCGCGGAATGCCGCCTCGGCGCTTCGGACCGCGCGCGTGGCGCATCACAGCACCGCCGCCAAGGCGAAGCGCGGCTACCTGGTCTATGAGCCGCTGGGCGTCATCGCGATTATCTCCTCCTGGAATTACCCACTCGCGATTCCGCTCAGCCAGATCATTCCGGCGGTGGCTGCGGGAAACGCCGTAGTGTGTAAGACGAGCGATTTCACGCCTCAGTGTGGGGCAATGATCGAAAAGCTTTTTCTCCACTCCGGCTTTCCGAAAAATCTCGTCACCATCGTGCAAGGCGGCGGGGAAGTCGGCCAGGCGTTGATCGAGGCCGGTCCCGACAAAGTACTGTTCACGGGAAGCGTGGCCACTGGTCGCCGCGTTGCGGAAGCCTCCGCGAAGAAACTGATTCCATCGGTTCTCGAGCTAGGCGGCAAGGACGCGATGATTGTTCTTGCCGACGCCGATCTCGACGTAGCGGCCAGCGCTGCCGTTTGGGGCAGCTACACGAATTGTGGCCAGGTCTGTTTATCCGTCGAACGCCTTTTCGTTGAAGAATCCGTCAGCGAATCGTTCGCAACTCTGTGCGTCGCGAAAACCAGAAAGCTTCGCCTTGGGCCTGGAAGCGACCCGTCGACCGATGTCGGCCCGCTCATTCGTCCGCAGCATGTGCAACGCATGAGCGAACTGATCCGCGATGCCGTTTCGCGCGGAGCAAGGATTCTTTGCGGCGGCCATCCCCGCCCCGACCTCGGCCCGAACTTCTTTGAGCCCACGGTTATCGCCGGTGTGGATTCGTCCATGAAGCTATTTCAGGAAGAGACCTTCGGTCCAATCCTTGCTCTACAAAGCGTGTGCGACGCCGAAAGCGCCATCGCGCGCGCAAACGACTCTCCCTTTGCACTCGCCGCCAGCGTCTGGACCGGAGATACGCAGCGTGGTGAAGCGATTGCCAAGCGTCTGCGCGCGGGCGCGGTCATGGTGAATGATGTGATCAGTTACTTCGCAATTGCGGAAGCGCCGCACGGCGGCTGCGGCGCAAGCGGCTGGGGCCGCACGCACGGCAAGGCCGGCTTGCTTGAAATGGTGCAGACGAAATACATTGATGTGGACCGGCTGCCGCGCCGCGAAAAACCGTGGTGGTACCGTTATGGCGCGAATCTCGAACGCGACGCCGAGGCTTTTCTGCGATTCGAGTTTTCCGCCGGCATTGCCGCGAAACTCGGCAACGCGCGGAGCGCACTGAAAACTTTTTTTCGTGATCACGGACTGTAGAGAGGAGCTCCATGCCCGAAGAGACTGCGGCATCGCCAAAAATCAAAACGCGCAAACCCAAGCAGCGCGCTTGTGACGAGAAAGATGAAAAGGGCAAGCTCTGCAACGGCCATTTGAAGCGGTACTACGATTACGGGAAAGAAGTTGCGGCGCTCATCGGTCCGCGAGCGGAGATTTACCGCTGCGAATTCTGCAGGACGCTCTATCGCCCCGATCCCGTGCAGCAGCCGCAAAGCTATACGCTGCGCAACTAACCCTTCGCCGCCGCAATACCCGAGGCCCGCTTGCCGCAAAATGAATGGATTTACGATTGGAACCTCGCTACGCCGCCGGCGATCGCGCCCGGCACGCGCGTTCTGTTGGATGACGAAACGCTTCGCGATGGCTTGCAAAATCCGTCCGTTTTCGATCCCAGCATCGAAGAAAAAATCGAAATCCTGCATCTGATGGAATCGCTCGGAATAGATGCCGTAAATATTGGCTTGCCGGGCGCCGGTCCCCGAGCCCTGGCGGATACTGAGGCCCTTGCGCGCGAAATCGCCGCGCATCGCATGAAGATCAAGCCCAATTGCGCAGCGCGCACCCATGAGAGCGATATCCGGCCGATCGTGGAAATATCGCAGCGCGTGGGCATCGCCATCGAAGCCGCGACGTTTCTCGGCACCAGCCCGATTCGCCGCCTGGTCGAGGACTGGACCGTCGACCATCTCGAGCGCACCACGGAAAAAGCCGTCAAATTCGCCGTCGAGCACGGCCTGCCATCCATGTACGTCACGGAAGACACCATGCGCACGGACCGCTCAACCGTTAAACGGCTCTATTCCGCGGCCATACGAAGCGGAGCGCGCGCCATCGTTCTTTGCGATACCGTCGGCCACGCTACGCCCAGCGGCGCGTTCAATCTCGTCAAATTTGCGGTCGACGCGGTGGTGAAACCCTCCGGCGAGAAGATTCGCGTGGATTGGCACGGCCATAACGACCGCGGGCTGGCGATTGCGAATTCTCTCGCGGCCGTCGCTGCCGGCGCGCATCAGGTTCACGCCGCGGCCAACGCGCTCGGCGAGCGCGTCGGCAATACGCCAATGGAACTGATGCTCGTAAATCTTCGCTTGATGGACCTGATTCATCAGGATCTTTCGCGGCTCAAGGAGTATTGCGAAAAAGTCGCCAAGGCCACACACACTTCCATTCCGCCAAATTATCCGGTCGTGGGCCACGACGCCTTTCGAACTGCCACGGGCGTTCACGCCGCCGCGCTGGTGAAGGCCTTTCGAAAGAACGATACGGCGCTGGCCAACGCGGTCTACAGCGGCGTGCCTGCACATCTTTTCGGCCTCGACCAGGTGATCGAGATCGGCCCCATGAGCGGAAAATCCAATGTTCTGTTCTGGCTGGAAAAGCACGGCATTCCCGCGAATGATTCCGTGGTGAATCGCATCTTTGACGCCGCGAAGCATTCCGCGCGCGTCCTTACGGATGCGGAAATTCTCACCCTATGCAGCGAGGCTGCACCGCATTGAGCCCCACGCCCCCGCGCAACCTTTCGGTGAAAGGTGCGATCGTTTGCGTTATTCTTCTGACTATGCCGGCTCGCTCCCTCGCCGCCCCGCATTCTTCCCGCCGGGCCCAAACCTCGCCACTTCTTGCAAATCCGCAAGTTCGTGCCGCTCTCGATTGGTTTGCGACGAATATTTCCTGGGTCAACGACCTGCAGGCGCGTCTGACGGGAATCCCCGCGCCGCCTTTTCAGGAAGCAGCGCGCGCCGCCGCTGTCAAGCCCTTGCTCGCGGAAGCCGGGCTTTCCGTCGAAATCGATAAGGCCGGCAACGTCATCGGCGAATTGCGTGGCACCAACGAAAAGGAAATCATCATCGTCGCGGCGCATCTGGATACCGTTTTCCCCGCCGGCACGGACGTGAAAGTTCATAGGGAAGGCACGCGCATGAGCGCGCCCGGAATCTCCGACAATGGCGCCGGACTGGCGGCACTGCTGGCGTTGGCGCGCGCGGTGCACTCCGCACATTTAAAACCGCAACGTACGGTTCTTTTTGTTGCCGACGTTGGCGAAGAAGGCGAAGGCAATCTTCGCGGGATGCGCACGCTAGTCGAAGCCTATCGCTCCAAACTCAAGGCCGTCGTTGTTCTCGACGGTTCCGGGACGGACCACGTCACCACGAAAGCGCTGGCTTCGCGCCGGCTCGAAGCGCTCGTCACCGGGCCCGGCGGTCACAGCTGGTCGGATTTTGGGATGCCCAATCCGATCAACGCGCTCGTTCGTGGTTCGGTGCGCTTTATCAACACGAAAGTTCCCCCCACGCCGCGCACAACCTTTAACATCGGCCAGATGGAAGGAGGCACGTCCGTGAATTCCATTCCCCACGAAGCGCGCCTCAAGGTGGACATTCGTTCCGAAAGCGAAGACGAACTGGTGCGCCTCGAGGCCGCGCTGCGCGAATGCCTGGCCGCCGGTGTTCGTGACGAAATGGAATCCGCGCGCGACCGTTCGAAAGGCAAGCTGGAGTGGAAGGTCGAGCTCCTCGGGAGCCGCCCCGGCGGGGAACTGAAGCCGGATTCGCCGCTGCTGGCTGCGCTACACGCCGCCGATGAATTTGTCGGCAACCAATCGCGCGTCGAGCGCTCTTCCACCGATGCAAACATTCCGCTGTCCCTGGGCATCGATGCCATTGCCATTGGCGCGGGGGGCAATGGCGGCGGCGCCCATTCGTTGCAGGAATGGTACGATTCCACGGGCCGGGAATCGGGCTTGAAGCGCGCCCTCCTTGCCGTGCTTGGAATTTCCGGAATCGCGGAGGAAAAATCGCGTTGAACACGAAGGCCAGTCGCTCTCTTGCTCTCCGCGGGGTGATTGCGCTGGCCGTGGTTGCCATCGCAGCGGGATTCCACGCGGTGGCCCGCGCGCAGCAACACGGCTCGCACACCGTCTATTACGTTCACGGCCGCATTTATACAAATGATCCTGAGCATCCCTGGGCCGAAGCCATGGCCGTCGCCGACGGGAAGATCAGCTGCATCGGCAACCTGGACCACGTACTGCTCGATTGCGGCGGCGGCCAGGAAGGCGTGGAAACGGTTCAGCTCCGTGGCCAGTTCGTCATGCCTGGGTTTAACGATGCTCACGTGCATCTTGGCGGGGCCGCCGCGGACCTTCTCGCCGTGCCGTTGACCGGTGTGCCTTCTGGGGAAGAAATGCAGGAGCGTGTCGCCGAGGCCGTTGCTAAACATAAGCAAGGTGAGTGGATCACCGGCGGCGGTTGGGACCACACTCTTTGGGCCGAAAAAAGATTTCCGAATCGCCAGCAGCTTGACGCCGTCGCACCTAAGAATCCCGTCATTCTCACACACATCTCGGGTCACGTCGCCGTCGCCAATTCGGTAGCGCTCAAAAGCGCGGAAATCGACAAAAACACGCCTAATCCGCCGGGCGGCGAAATCGAACGTGACGCCTTCGGCGAGCCCACCGGCATGTTGAAAGAGTACGCGGCGATGTCTCTCGTCACCGCGAGGATTCCCGATCCGCCCGTCGAGCTGCGTCGCAAAGGAATCGAGATGGTGCTCGAGAATCTGGCGAAAAATGGCGTCACCTCCGTCCAGGATTTTTCCGATTGGGAAGACTTCAAGGTTTTCAAGCAGCTCAAAGACGATGGGAAGCTCACCGTTCGAATCACCGAATGGCTGCCATTCAATTTGCCGCTCAACGATCTCCAGAACATGCGCGCGCAAGGAGGCACCGCGGACCCTTGGGTGAAGACCGGCGCGCTGAAAGCCTTCACCGATGGCGCGATGGGTTCACGGACGGCGGCCATGCTGGAGCCGTACTCCGACGATCCCTCCACGAGCGGGATTCTGACGAACGATACGGCAAAGCTAAAGGAAATGGCGATCGCGCGCGACAAAGCCGGCTTTCAGCTTGCCTTCCACGCGATCGGCGATCGCGCAAATTGGGTTGCTCTCGATGTGTTCGAAGCCGTCGCCAAAGCCAATGGCCCGCGCGACCGCCGCGACCGTATCGAGCACGCCCAGCTGGTTCAGCCCGAAGATTTTGCGCGCTTCGCGAGGCTCAACATCATTGCTTCGATGCAGCCTTCGCATCAGACCACGGACATGCGCTGGGCCGAGGATCGCGTCGGGCGCGAGCGCATCAAGGGCGCGTACGCTTGGGCCACGATGCTTAAGAACGGTGTGCGCCTGGCTTTCGGCACGGACTACGACGTCGAGCCCATCAGCCCTTTCCGCGGTCTCTATGCTTGCGTCACGCGCGAACGCCCCGAGGGTGGCCCAAAGAACGGGTGGGAGCCACAGGAGAAAATATCGCTCGAGGATTGCATTCGTGCTTACACCTCGGGCTCGGCCTACGCCCAGTCCGAAGAAGGGAAGAAAGGCGAGCTGAAAGCCGGCGAATACGCCGACTTCATCATCCTTTCGAACGACCTCTCCAAAATTCCCCCGGCGCAATACACGAAAACCCAGGTGCTCCGCACCGTCGTCGGCGGCCGCACGGTGCACCAGGATCACTGACCTGAGCGACAGATTCGGCACTGCCCCTTTTCCCATCCCGTGGAGCCCTGCTAGTACGCCTGTATCGCGCCGCTGCGGACGCACATCGGAAAGGCTGTCGACCCGGCGAATATCGAGGGCGATTTATATAACTCATAGACAGAAGTTATATTGACTTGACAAAACCATTACCCCAGGACTATAAAACCCGCAAGTTTCCCTTAGGTTGCCCCCGGGGATATCCAAATGTGAGTGGAAGGGGAGTGTTATGTCCAAGATTCTACAGATGAATAGAGGGGCGGGTGTTCTTCTGGTGTGTGCACTGGCGTGGACGATGATGCCAGCAGCGTTTGCACAGGAAACCACCGCAGGCATTCAGGGAACCGTAAGAGACACTCAAGGCGCAGTGGTTCCTGGCGCTGCGGTTGAGGTTACGAGCCCCGCGCTCGTTGGCAGCCAGAAAGTCATGACCGATAGCGCGGGTTATTACCACCTAAGAGCGCTTCCCCCGGGCACTTACGCTCTGACTGTCAGCGCCAAGGGATTCCGCACCGTCAGGCAGACCGGTATTGACCTCTCCGCCGGTCGTCTGCCCACCATTGATGTACAACTGGAAGTCGGTTCTATAAGTGAAACCATCGAGGTCTCCTCCGCCGCTCCCATCGTTGATGTCACGCAGTCCAAGGTAGCGGTGGACGTGTCGAGAGAAGTCATCGACTCCCTGCCCAAGCAACGTGATGCTTTCTCACTCTTGACTCTGGCGCCCGGCGCGCGACAAGAGCCCTTGCAGAGCGTTGGTCGCGGCGCCGGTGGTCTCCAGGGCTACCAGATTGACGGGGCCAGCGACTCGGAAAACGTTTACCTCGTTGACGGCATGAACACCACTAACATCCAGGACGGAGGCGTGGGTAAGGCCTTCCAAACCGATTTCGTCCAGGAAGTGCAGATCAAGTCGAGCAGCTTCGAGGCCGAATACGGCGGAGCTGTAGGCGGCGTCGTCAATGTGATTGCCCAGCGCGGCTCCAACGCCTGGCACGGCAGCGTTGTGACGTACTTCCAGCTCGATGGGCTGAATGCTAACGACCCATGCGTCACCATGGGGGCAGGCGGCACCCCGGCGGGGTTCGCGGCCGGCTCGTGCGGTCTGCGCCTCGATCCGAATCAGGCTCAGCTTATCACGACGGCGCGGCTCGACGGGACCCCGGAGTATTACGTTCCCAAAAAGGACAAGCACAGTATCCTGGAGCCGGGCTTTACTCTGGGTGGCCCGCTCTACAAGAACCGCTTGTTCCTCTTTACGAGTTACATTCCCACAATTGACACTCAGCACCGAACCGTGAACTTCACCGGACCGAACCCCGGTCCGCGCACCTTCACCAGGAACTTCACCCAGCACAATGCGTATAACCGCCTGGACTTCAGCCCATTCAACTCGCTGAAGCTGTACTCCTCTTGGAACTATGCCTATTCACGCACGACAGGTTCAGCACTTCCCAGGGCGGATAGCGCCTACGGTCAGCGCAACACAGGCGCCGGCATCGATCCCGCCACCATCCGCACGGACTTCGGGTCGGTGAACCCTAATTCAGTTTACTCCTTCGGCGTGGACTGGCTGGCCACCTCGAAACTGGTGGTCTCCGCCCGCTTCGGCTATTGGTTCCTCGATAATCAGGACCGGGGCCGCCCGCAAGGGCTCCGCTATCTGTTCAACAATACGGTCACCGCCAAGGACTGCGCCACGCCCCCGCCCCCCCCCGCCGTGCCCGCCTGCAGTCGCGGCCTGGACGGCCAGCCGATCAAGGTAGGCGCTCAGTTCTTAGACACGCTCTACTCCAACATGAGCAACAACTTCCAGACGTTGTTCGACGCCTACAAACGGAAAGATTTGCACGTGAGCGCGGCGTACTTCGCCAGCCACTTCTTGGGTACCCATAACTTCAAGGGTGGCTACGACATGATGAGCCAGGCGAACGACGTGCTCTCCGGATATAACACCGCATTCGTCAACATTAACTGGGCCGACGACTATTCGCCGCAGACTGACGTGTCCGCCTGCGACGCGATCATGGCCGCCAACGCAGCTCAATATGGCCCTTCCGCGGCGGGCCACTGTCGCGGCAACGTGGGCTACTTCACCGTGCAGGACGGCGTGGACATCGTCGGCAAAGTCTCAGCCAAGAACCATGGTTTGTACGTCCAGGACGGTTGGACCATGGGCCACGGCCTGACGCTGAACGTGGGTGTGCGCTTTGACAAGGAGTTTCTGCCTCCTTATCGCGCAGGCGCCGACCATATCAGCTTCGGCTTCTTCGACAAAGTCGCGCCACGCATTGGCGGTGCCTACGACCTGTTTCACGACGGCAAGGTCAAGATCTATGCCAGCTATGGCAAATTCTTTGACATCATGAAGTACGGCTTGCCGCGCGGCTCATTCGGCGGCGATTACTGGCGCAACTGTGTCTATGCCATGGATGATCCCGCCTTTACGAAGATCACTCCTACAGCTCCCGGCGGCCATAGCTGCGGGCCGGGGCCAGGTCCAGCGCCTGGCGTGACAGTCGGCCGGTTCATCGAGCAGGTGGACTTGCGCAAAAACGTCATCAACACTACTGACCCGGGCGTGGACCCCAAGATCAAGCCAATGGAGCAACACGAGTTCGTGGCCGGCGTCGATTGGGCCATCACACCGAACTGGGGCTTGGCTTCCCGGTACGCGCGCAAACGCCTGGACTGGGCCATCGAGGACATCGGCATCACGGACAATCTGGGCTTTTATATTGGCAACCCGGGCACTGCGTTTGGAGACCTGCTGCACCGTGCCGCCCCGGGCTCTGATATTTCTCAACCTCTCTGCCCGACGTGCCCAGCGCAACCAGGTGCCATTCGTAACTACGATGGCTTGGAGTTCCGGCTACATAAGCGCCCCGGCGCGGGCAAGTGGTGGGCCGCGATCAACTATACTTACAGTAGGCTGTACGGAAACTACGCCGGTTTGACCAACAGCGACCCGACAGATGGCTCTGGCGGTCGGCACTCACCGAACAACCATCGCGACTTCGACTGGCCGAGCATGCAGTTCACCCCCAGCGGTGCAGTCATGTACGGACCGCTGGCCACCGACCGTCCACACACGATCGGCGTGTTCGGTTACTACCGCATCCCCTGGTTTCACCAGGAAACCCTCCTGAGCTTCAACCAGGCCATCTATTCCGGTGTGCCGGTCAATACCTGCATGGCGGTTGGCGGAACAGCCTCGAGCTGCCAGTTCCTCGAGAACCGCGGCAACTGGGTGAATTTTACCCGCGCTGCCAACGGGGATTGGCAGGCCGGTAGCATCGAGAGGGATCGGCGCGGCGATCCTTTCCTTCAGACCAACCTCAGCGTAGCCCACGAAGTCAAGCTCGGCGAGAACGAAAACTACCGTCTCAGATTTGAGGCCGACATCTTCAATTTGTTCAACCAACGAGGCGCTCAGATTTACAACGAGGCTCCGCAAGCTACCAGCAAGATTAATATGAGGCGGTCGGTGCCCCTTTTCGCGGGCGATCCAGGCTTCGATTGGAACCGGATGTTGGGCGGCTGGGACTACCGGACCGAGCCCAACACAGAGAGGTTGACGCTCTCAAGCCGCTACGGTATGCCGATTGCGTTCCAGTTCGCTCGCAGCATGCAGCTGGCGATTAAGTTCACCTTCTAGGTGTGCCACGAGCAAAACAGTTTCTGACAAAGACTGCTTTGCGTAGCTGCGTAATCGATGAAGAGAGGCCCTTCGGAGCCGCCTTGCAGGAGGAGGCTTCAAACTACCCTCCGCTGCTACTTCCTAAGGGAGGTGGTAGTGAAGGGAGAGGGAAAAGGCCTGGAAGTAGGTCGGGTCAAGTGACTCTCGGGAAGAGGAACGAAAGTGAATCACCGCTTCTCATGTCGAAAATAACTAAGACGATATCGAAACCGCAGCTTGTTAGCCTTAATTATTCATGATTTTGCTGGCAAAAAAAGAAAAGGTGCTCTAAAAGATTGATGAACACTGGGTTTTCGAAGAACCCGGCATTCTCTTTCGGAGCACCTAAAGATGACATCTTGTTGTATACCACAGCTCCC
>WNFG01000321.1_pt1 | contig 39865 bp, 63 predicted proteins | sample 5400431 | NCBI WGS metagenome assembly WNFG01 (sample SAMN13153346, study PRJNA577476) | soil metagenome | isolation source: 120 cm saprolite under Douglas fir tree site 2 hole 3 replicate 2 | place: USA:California | collected 2015-04-18
ACACCGCCCATAACAGTTGTAGAAGCAGGGGCTAATCCACCAGCCGTCCAGGTTGAACCGTTAAAGATATATTCAGTCGGAGGAGTTGTGCTAGTATCAAAATATTGCTGCCCCAAATCCCCTCTAAAAGTTGCTGAAGGCGGACCAAAGCCCGTTACCGGTGCATCTTGAACTGATACTTGACCTATTGAACCTGAAGCCAGCCTAGCCATCTTCGTACTCCTTGTTAAAATTAAAATTTAATCTTTACAGGAATTATGCGCATTAAAATTCAAGAAATCTTTCGGACTGATGTAGATTAAGGCATTGTGTTATGATTTAGGAAAAAGGATGAAATATGGAATTAGTAAAGAAACATGTTGATACAGTGATTGTACTCGGGGGTATCTTAGCCTCAGTTCTTTGGATGAATGGTAAATTCAATGAAATAGAAAAAGAAATTGCCATAATAAAAGCAGTCATGATCATTAAAAACATAATGCCAGCTGAATTGGCGCATAACACACAGGATTAATATGATAACCGAGATAACAATTAAGACAAATAACGAACATTCTGATTTTGAAAAACTAAAACATCTATATGAATACACCTTATCATTAAATATTCATGTCTATGGAATTGAACGAATTTTGAAAGAAATTAAACTTAATATGGAGATGGCAGAAAAAGATTTATATGTAGATATTGGAAAAGATGTTTATTCAAAAATGAATAAAGAGATTAAGAAATAATGATTCTTTCTATAATTATGTTTTTCCTAACCTTAAGATTATGAAAACTTACATTGAAAAAACCAAAGAAAGAATATTCAGAACCTGCAAAATTAATGAAAATGGATGTTGGATTTGGCAAGGATATAAATGTGCTCCAAGAAATCAATATGGCTTGACTTCACTTGCCATAAATGGACCAAAAAAGAAATGTTTATCCCATAGGGCAGCATATATTCTTTGGAAGGGTGTTATTCCTTGCGATTTTTTTGTTTTACATTCTTGTGACATTCCTTTGTGTTGCAATCCTGCGCATTTACATCTTGGTACACCACAAGACAACATGGATCAAATGCGTCAAAGAGGCAGAAAAAAACCAGCACTAGGAATTAAAAATCGACATGCAAAATTAAATGATGAAATTATTTTAAAAATAAGAAAATTATATTCTCAAGGTTTGAATCAATCTCGTTTGCGTAAAATATTTAATCTAGCTAGTTCTACGATCAGTTATATCATTAATCGAAAAACATGGAGACATATATAAAATGGGGTTTTTAGGAATGCTGGTATTATTTTATGCTTATCTTATTTTTCTTGGCGATGCTTAAAGAAATCTTTTAATTCATGCTCATTCAGTTCAGAAAGTTTTTCCGATAAGTTTGGTTCGATATCTTTCAAAAGAAACGCATAAGATTCTGATAACTTTTTTACGATATTAAATTTATTTTGGTTTACTGCATCAACAATTTTATTGCCTATTTGCTGAAATTTTGGATTTAACAACATTTGTTGAGCAATTTTTCTTCCTGTTTTTTCTGTAGCCAATTTTACCAATAATGGATATTCACCGGTTGTTAATGCAAAAAGAGTTCCAAGAGCTTCGGAAGCTCCCACAATATCGGTTGTTAGGTTTGGTTTCAACCTTGCCGCAATTTTGTGATATTTAGAATATAAGTCATTAACAAGCTGAAAATCTTTTCCTGCTTGGGGAGAAATACTTGAAATTGCTTTTTTGATGGGATCTTTTAATCGTGCGAGTTGCTTAGTCTTACCCGATAAATAATGATTTATATCCGCATAAAAATTCATTAACGAATCACCAGTAATAGGCTTATTGACCAAATCTTGTGCATCTTTTTTGATAAGTTCTCTAACCGCTGATGGCATTTCCTCAACGACGGAGGTCATTTCTTTTAATAGTGATGTTTTGGCTTTTTCTGATATTGGATTAGATTTTCCCATTGATTGACGAACATAATCATAAGCTTCAGAAAGACCTTTTTTCGATTCCTTTAAAACCTCTTCCGTTTTTCCTCTTCTTGAAGAAATTTTTGAAAGCCATTTCTGCTTGAATTCGCTTTGCAATAAAGGAGTGATTTGCTCATCTGTCATTCCAAAACGTCGCGCACTTTCGATAATTTTTTTATTTGATCCCTTTTCTAAAAGTTTTTTTGTTATATCAGGACCGATGTATGCCGTTAATTCAGCTGCGGTTTGAGCCCATTCAGGCGCTCCTAAATCTTTTGCGCCTTCACCTAAGAAACCAGCGGCCATTGCTCTGGGCAATGTGGCAATTGTAGATCCTGGGAATGATAAGGCTGTTGGAGCTTGTGATAATCCCCGTCTTAATGCTCTTTGACCAAAATCATCTTGTGTTGGAAGAAGTTTATTTAGATTTTCTGTTTGTTGTTCAAATTGTTCTTGTTGAGATTTATTAGAAGGCAAAGGACCCATTATGGATCCTAATCGAGAAATTCCTTCAACTGTTCCTTTTAAGGCTGTTTTAGCATAGTCTGCAACGCTATTTAAAAATGAGTTGTCTTTAGGCTCTGGAGCATGTTCAGCTATTTTGAAATAACCCTCTTTTCCTTCAGGAATATCATCTTCAATTAAATCAAAGATCGTATCTTTCATTTTCCAAGCTCTTCTCTAAATTCTTCTGGTCTTTGCTGAAAAATTTTAAATTCTTCTAAACTGGGAATATAATATCCATTCTTTTCAGCCACAGACAAAGCATTATCGCCAAACTTTGATTTGTATAGTTTAGCCATCGCAAGTGTGAGTGGAGTTCCTTTTGCTACATTTTTACCAACTTGAGATTTCATTCCGGATAGACCTTTTTCTTGATCTTCAATCTCTTTCATTCGATATGTGGTGCGTTTTAGAATTTCTTTTTCTTGAGATTTAATAGAATCATAGGCTCTTTTTGTAATATCTTTTTTTACAAATCCATGTTGTTTTTCATCTTCCTCTGATAATCGATCAAATGCATTTAAATAAGCACGATCGATCTCAGCTTCTCCTTCAAGCATTTCTTGAACAGTTAAATTTGCTTCTTTGCTTTGACCTATTTTTGGGAACATAGAGTTTAATCTTTGTTCAAACCACATGTTTTGAGCTCTAGATCCCACCCTAGACATATTGCTCAAAAGATTTTCTTTACCAGCAGTAACAAGTTGAGCTCCTTTAGATGTTCTAAAAAGATCAATTCCTGTTGCATCAGCTAACTTGTCAGGAGAAAAATAACTGATATCTCCTGTTTCAACCGCATTTCTAGCAAAATTCAAAGCCATTTCTTTTTTTGGAAGAGATTCTCTTAATTTATTAGCATCTTCCTCTGCTTTTTTCGAATAACTCGACTGAAAAGCTCTTTCAGTTTCAAATGATCTTGTTTTTTCTTTCTTTTCGGTCATCCTTCTATCTAATTCAGCCTGAGCTATATTTCCCATAATGCCTTTAGCGCCTGGCTGTCCTTGAAGTCCTGCTAATGTTTGCAGTTCTTCAACAGGGCGCCCTTGAACAAATTCAAGGGGATCGCTTCCATCATCTTCAAAATGATCATGAAAACCTTCGGGCTTATTTTTTTTACCGCTAAAAAGATTTTCTACGGATTCTATTTCTCTTATTTTAGCTCTATTTAACTCTTCCTGAGATTTCTGAAGGTTTGTCATGGGCTTTTCGACTGGGAATTTGCTCTTAAAATAAGCACTTTGGGCTTGCTCTGGAAGTTCGGCAATACTTGGATCAAGACCCATAAGCTGTAATGCATTCATTTGTTTTTGTCTTTGCATTTGCTGTTCTTGTTTCTGTCTTTGTTGAGACATGTGTCTGCCTGCAATTTGCCCACCTGCCTCTGCCATATTTTGAAGACCAGGAGATATTCTTTCTAGAAACGTTTCCTGTCTAGGTATGATCTGTACCATTAGAATCCTCCTGCTGATGCACCTTTAGCGACAGCTCCCATTGTATTTGCTCCGTGTTGAAGCCATTGCTGCATGAATGAAGGCTTTTTCTGCGTCAAAAACTGCTCATATGGCCTTTGACCAAGCAATTCACCGCTGATTCCCATCAAGTCCATGATCGCTTGTCTTTGCAGCCCTTGGCGTTTAGAAGCTAGGTCTTGAGCAAAGTCTGATCCTGCCTGACCCATAACATTCTGAAATCCACTACTTTTCCTCGATCCCATTCCCATGCCACTAAATCTTGATGCAATATTACCTTGCAATCCTGCAAATTGCCTCATTGCGGGAGCTTCCATTTGCTCAAACATCGATTGATCGCCGCCTGCAAGCTTTGACAAGAAACTTTCAGGTCCTGCATGACCCATCATCTGCTGTAGAAGCTGCATTTGTTCAGGAGTAAATTGCTGAATGCTAGCTTTCTTATATCCTGAAGGAATCTTTTCTCTCATGCCAGTGGCATTGCCTCGCATAGAAGATCCTGTAGCTGCCGTTGGACTACCCATTCCGAAAGACATAAATCACCTCTTTAAAATTAATCTTACTATACATCAGATATCCATTCTAAGTTAATTATTCCCGACGTAATAGTAGGCGCTCCCGCACCGATTAAAATAATGACTTGGTCGCTTACAGTCGAACTTGCATTCAGTTTTATATAAAATGTATATGCACCTGCAATTGCTACATTTGTTGCATAGATTATTCCATACCAATTTGTTCCATCAGTAAATGATCCATAGGAGTTTGGACTTATCTTATTTATTGATGAAAGTTTAAAGCCTATATCTATCGCAAATCCAGTTGTAATAGATGCAGGAATAAGATAAACCTGTCTAAACGCTTGTTGACGGCCTTGATTAAAAAACCAACTCTCTCCATTTACCATCGGTTTGTTTACCGTAAAAATGGAGATTGTCCTGCTATTGACAGCATTTGCAATGTCGATATAGCTCTTATTTATCTCTAAACAAAGATTGTGAACATCTTCTGGAAAATTTCTTGAGGTTCTAAGATAAGGCGATCTATCAGGTGCGTTTGTTGTCATGAGAGCATCTGTGATGGTGAGCAATCAATGATAAATGAATGAAGTTCTATCTCTGAAAATTGATTTGCAAATGTTGCACTTCTCATCTGTGCATCCGACATCGTAAAACCTAGTTGCACCGTATCTCCAATAAGAGATGTATTTATCCGATGCCAAATTTGAGATTGTTGAGATGTGCCTGTTTGAGTCACTGCAAGCATTTGTAGATTGGTATTGAATGCAGTTAACCCCAGATTTGTGCTTTCAGGACATGTATAAAGGACTGTGCTATATATCAGCCCACTATTGTCGGATACGTTATAAGGAAATTCATTATTCTGGCTTAAGAATATCACTAGAGTAATCTGTGCATTAGCTGTAGTTGTCAAAAGATATTGCTGAACACCTAACCTTGTTTTTCTTGCCATTTCCCAAGCAACAGGAAATTGTTTCGTTTGGATAAAAGGTGTATACATTCTTGTAATCAATCCACCCCCGGTATAAGTACCTGTCACAAGTGGATTTAAAGTAAAAGAATTTGCATCAATCACTGTACCAACAGAGAAAATTAGGCCATTTACAGAAGAAGCAACAGTTCCAGTAGCTCCTTTAATCGTTATATAATCACCTTCATTTAATGAATGATTTGGACTTGTTACTGTTCCCGTAGATAAGTTTTGAATAGTTAAAGAAGTCGTTTCGCTTGTTCCAACAGCTCTTAAAACAATAAATCCTTGTTGATTGCCTGCAATGACTTGTGTTTGAAATAAATTTGACTGACCTGAATTCCAAGGATCCGTCCAATCATTCCATGTAGTATATTCAAGTTTAGCCCATGTCAAACCAGTATGAGGTCTAAACTGACCATAAGTAGTATAAGATTCATTAAAAATAGCCCAAGAACTATCTCGATAATTATATTGTAATGTTTGATTTGGGAATATATAGTTACTTGCCTTATCTGTATCGGCACAGTAAGTTAGATAAAGCCATTCATTGATGAAATCTCTCTGTGCAGTGACTCGTTCAGTGCCATTATTTTGAAGGTTAAACTCAAAAATTTGATCTGGTATTTCAAGATCGATTCTTTGACATTCTCTTTGATTAGTAATAATAATTCCTCTATTTCCCGAACTTATTACACCTTTATCCATTGTAATTTGAGAAAACGTGCTAGAAGATCCCAATTCGGGATTAATAAGGTAAAAGTTAAAAGGAGTGATATCATTTCCTGAATAGATTACTTGAGTCTGAATATTGTCAAATCCAACAATTAGAGAATCTACATTAGAAGCTACTGTGATGATAGGTCTATCTACTCCTGCCGAAATGAATCCCCCAAAACCAGATTGATCCGACCAATAAGCGCCTGGAATTGCCCCATAAACGCTTGTTGTGGTAGTAGTAGTTAAATTCGGAGTCAATATAGGATTGAATATCGTAGTTGCTGCCGATGGATCTCCGGTAAAGGAAGCCGTATAATAAGGAGTTCCATTTTCACTATAGACAATCGTATCTTGCAAATAAATTGGAGCAGATGTTGAAGACTGAATCACAGCTCCACAGAAAAGCAATCGATCTTTAAAAGGAACAATCTGTCTACAACCCACAAGATAATATTGCGCTTGAATGCTATCTGCAATGGAAAAAATACCTTTAGATAAAGGTGGAGCAAAATTTACCCAACCTTTTGTGGTGCTTGGAAGAGGCGAAACGCCATTCGTGGGATCTCCATCATACCATCTAATACTGTCTACACCGGTGTTTGATCGGTTTGTGAGGTATTGAACAATTCCAGGAGTATATGGACCTGCTCCGAGTGAGGCATTTGGTAATGTGATAACAACAGTATTTGTACCTCCTGGACTCGACGCAGAAGTTACATATCCTGTTTGAAAATTTAATGTGCTAGCATTTACTCCAGTCCATTCATTAAAAAATACAAAATCGCCTACAACTAATGGACAAGTAGTAATCGTCAGATTGATGGTTGTAGCGGTATTAGAATTGTATGTAATTGTGCTCGTAGGTGCAAATTGCATTCCAATTGTAGAACCAGTGAAAGAAATGTTAATCCCATTTGTAACCCAGAGTGCACCCTGATAATTTACTGACCAGAATTGTTGATAGTTTTCTCCATTCCATGTAGTAGGCGTCCATGTACCTTTTGCAACATATCCTGGGTAGGGTCCGGTCGCAGGATTTTTATAAAAACTTACATCGTAAATTGAAGGAGGAAGGTCTGATGAGATATTATAAGCATATATTGTATCAAAACCAATGTTTCCAGGAAATTGATTAATGCCTATTGTCAGATCTTCAAGACCCATTACTGGAAGTGAAGGAAAATAAATGACATTTGTTGTGGCATTTGATCCTGTTATAGTCAAAACTCCCGTGGATCTATTTAATGTGGCTGTTCCTGGACCATTTGTAAGCAAAGTAATAGGACTTGCTCCACCCGGATCCATAAATAAATTAGTCCCAACTGTAAATGATGCTATTCCTGGAGAAATTGGAATAGGACTGATCGTTATAGTTGCATTTCCTGATCCATCTGTTGTTCCTATAAATCGTTGAAGGCGACCAAATGAACCTGTTCCACGTTTTCTTTTGATCCTACCACGCCATTGATATGCATTAATCAAAAGAGGAAAAGAATCATTATCAATGATAAAAGCTTCGCGATCTGTGCGAATACCGCGATTAACAGGACCAACGATTAGTTTTTCGCCCATTAATTACCTATTGCAAGCCAATAAAAACCGGTATAACTAGTAGGTGAACCATTTGTAGATAGCCATTTAAACGAAGTAAATGGAGGAGGTACTCCTGGAAATGAAAATACTTGAACAGTATTTGCACTACCACTAGATCCTTTTAATGTTATTTGAATAGAAAACACATCAGTAGGAAAGTTAATAGGAAAAGTTACAGTTCCATTGTTTGTAGCAAAGTTTGTATTAACAACACCCCATTGAAGAATTAAACCCGCCGGAAGTGTCAAATATCCACTAGTAACTAAACTATTTTGTCCTAATAAAGGATAAACATCTGTAGGATTTGGTCCATTTTGCCAAAACGGCCAAGATTTCCCGTTTGCTAAGTTTGCAAATAAAACACCATTTCCGGTGCTTAATCCTGGAGCTGTTTTGTTAACAAGTGTGACTTGCTTATGAAGACCATCAATATTAAGGGCCGGATTTGTTGTGCCAAATGTATAATGATCTACATCTAGAAATGTATTAATGGCATTTGTATTTGCTTGCATGGGAGATACGTCAGCAGAGGGAGAATTAGGAGGATTTGGAATATTTAAATTGTATGAAATTGATGGCATAAAAATCCTTTATTGAGTGCTTCCGCCAATTGAGTTAAAACCTTGTTGTCCCATATTTATTCCTTGTGAGTATATCGTAGACGTCCTGGTAGATGTAAATTGTCTTTGAGATCTTTTCCAAACAAGCATCTCTTGTTCCCTGAACAAAGGTTCATAAAACTGAAACTGTTCTACATCGCCCGTGTCTGAGAGAATCTTTCTCGCAGCTCCACGAGCGATGTATTCAGCCATATAACCAAAAGGAATAGCTTGAGATGTGTTGAAGAATGCTGCCGGACTTAGATAAGCATCCAATTCAACAAGATATTGTCTATCAGGCGGACTTCGTAAAATGATCGTATTATTCCAAAAAAGTACACCACGAGGCAACCCACACTGAAATAGGAATGCTTGCGCGCTAATTGCTGCACCAGAAGCCGGAGGTGTTGAAAACGTGACATTCCCTTGTCCTGTAAGATAATTTATTGTGTTAAGAGTTGTACTATATCCACCTGATGCTGCCGTATAACCATAGGGCGCAGGACCTGGATTCATCAATAGTCCAAAATTTGGTTTATTAACTGGTCCAGCTATTTGTAAGAATTGCCCTGAATCTTGTACGACTAGACTATTTTGGTTTGCATCAGTTGATATAACATAAAAAGCAGAAAATATACTTGTGCTTGGCACATTCATTACGCCTGCAGTATTGCTAAGAGTTGTCCCAAAAATAGGATCTATATTGCTTCCTGTTGAGATAATTCCTGTTATATCGACATGTCCCCTCAAGAAGTATTGAAAGGGAATTCCTGGAGGAACTGTATTATTTGGAGTAACCGGAAGAGTAAATGAAAAGTTAGTTGTTACTCCGTCGCCTGTTGCAATCACAAACATCTGTTGAACGATATTCGGCCAAATATTGAAAAAAGTAGTTTTATCTGTCTGAAATGGTACCTGGATACCATTGATATATGATGGGGATAAAAATCCTTGATAAACAGGAAATATAGCAATATCTTGAGAACTTGAATTTCCTGGAGTTTCAGTCTGCACGTTATAAAGCGGCATGTTATACTGATCGACCCCTGGAACCGTCTGAAACTGATACTTAGACTTTAGATCAAATAACTGAACTCGCCCATCAACATCCATGATCCAAAAGCGATTAATATAATCAATTAATAGATTATCGGTTATCACCGCATTTGAAGGGCTTTTTATGATACGCCGGATATAAGTTATAATATCGGATAAAAGATTAATATCTCACCACCATGTAAAACAGCTTTACATCAGAATCCTGATGCCTGACCCATAAATATTGATTTTCTTGTTGATACTGGAAGAGCATCTAGTCTTGCGACAGTTGTATCAACTGCCAAAGCCCCGTACATATGACCATAACTACCCTGTTCTGTTACCGTATTTTGTTTCATCACCAATCTATGATAGAACTTGCGTTTTATCTGCTCTGCAAGATATCTAGGTCCCCAAACAGGTGTATTTGTAGGAACGTCCCATTCTTCTGCTGGCATACCTGCAAAAGGTCTTGTCCAGATATCGATTGTCTCGCCTACGATCTCTTTGTTCTCTGCAATAAAATGCACATATTCTTTAGCTTGGTTATATTCAACCCGATAATCTTCATTGAATTTATCTCTACATGCAATCGACCTTTTTGGCTTGAGGTATATCTCTTTAGACTTCTCAATTTGTTTCTGAGACATCTTTGTTTGAGGTTCTACATCTTCTTTGGAAGCTGTATTCATGCGATCAAGTGTTAAGTCTTTGATTTCCTTATCAAATGCCTCGAATTGCTTTTCTGCTTTATTAAGCTCTTGCTCAGCCAGTGATGATGCGGCTTTTGGTTTTTTCAGATCTGACATAATTGCCTCCATATATTTAAATTTTTAATTTAAACAAAAGGCGCTGAGCAATCAAGAAGAGAATTTACACCTAAGAAATATTAGTGAAGCTACCAGCAATAAAAGTGATTGTGTTGGATCGGCCTGACGAATTTGTCTGACCATTATTGATGTCACCAATAGGAACAATTTGAGGCTGTTGAGTGTTATATGTAGCCGAAATAAATGAATCAACGTTTTGAGATGAATCTAAACTCAATACAACTTGATTGGTCGCAGGAATTGATAATACATAGCCTGTCCGTCCATTTAACTGATACGAGCCAAATGCAGGCGGAATTACAAGCCTCACCAGCTGTCCTACTGAAAAATTTACGTCAAGAGTTGTTGTTATCGTTGTCGTGGATCCCAAATTTATTCCTGAAATAACAAATTCACTAGGCGAATAGAACTGCGAATCTATCGGAACGTTTGCATAAGGAGGAATCGGAAAAGAGATTACTGTGCCTACAGATGTCATAAAAAAGGGGGGTTTTATCCCCCCTCAAAATGCATCTTTAAAACAATTTATACAACATCAATCAAGGCTATGGGATCGAAAGGTCGTGAAAGTACGCTCTCCATTCCATAATATCGCCATCAGATCCACCAACAAATGCAGTTGAATCATTACGTGCTCCAAAGTTACCAATTACGAAACCTTGGCTCGTATTATTAACGAAACTGCCAGCAATTGCTGGACCATTAATTGTACTTACTCTTGTTGTACCAATTGGTGAGTAATAAGGAGATGGATACAATGGAGATCCACTCGATATTTGAATCCCACCGGTATTTACATCACCCACAGCTAAAACTTCCGGATATGATAATCCAACAACTTGTGCAACAGTTGGATTAACAGTAAATGGGGTGTATGCTGAAGAATTAATATTTACAACAAATGTGTTGTAATCTGTTACCGCAATTACATACCCATATAATGGTGACCCAGGAATGGTTGTATTTGGCAACGAATTTAATTCTACAGTTCCCCATTGACTTGGAATTCTAAACGCAACTTCTTGACCTACAACAAAGTTGTGAGCATCTGTTGTATCAATTGTTGTCGTATTGCCAAGGGTTATTGCGCTAATAGTTGCAACACCTGGGAAATATAGATATGGATAAAGAACCTTTTTCCATGAACCAATATTTCCTGTGCTTGTTGCTGTATTGAAAGCAGTGTAATTGCTTCCGCTAGTATCCCAAGGAATAGTAAACGTTGTAGCTGTTAATACAGTTACAGTAAACCAAATATAATTTAATTGAGGCATACCAGTTGTTGCAGTCTGGAAAAGCCCTTCAAAAATTATAACATCTCCACTCGAAAGATTATGGTTTGTTACTGTAGTGACAGTTGTTGGTCCCCCTGCTCCTGATACAGCAATAGAGAAATCTGCAGTAGCGACAGAATTGTGCTTATAAATAGGCCCAAACTGCAACGCCTGTCCTGCGGTAAATACACTAATACCTCCACCAACTTGAACCATGTCGGTTACTAAAGCTGCGCCAGTAGATCTTTGGATCACTGTATCATAATTGACACTGGAAATCGTAAGCGGTGGCACGCTTGCATCCCAGTAAGCAAATGGAACAGCGTCATCTGTCATAACAGAAGCTGCTGTGTAGTTGATTAACTCGACAAAATCAGGCTTGAAAGGAAGATTAATAATCTTCACATTTGGAGCAGAGACCCCAATTGCTCCACCCGAAACTGTATAATTACCTTTAGCCATTCTAGAATATTCAGCCATACTACACCCCCAAGTTGCTTAAGCGTGTGCTTAAGAGGTTACGAATAGCTGTATCCTGAGTAATTGCCTGCGCTTGGGCAAATTTAACTGCCAAAGTCGCATTTTGAGCCAACATCCCAGAATAATAAGGATCACGATAAATCAGATTCATGGAATATCCATCCTGATTAATATGCGTGAGTGCTTGTTTGCCCAAAACTGTATTGTAATAAACGTCGTTAAACGTTCCTACATTGTTTTGAACAGCATTTCTTGCGACTGGTGCTTCAGAACTGGTAAGAATACGAATATTGTATACCGAACCATATTCAGAAGGCAGCGCAGAAGCATTCGTTGGATAATTCCATTGGTTTTGGAATCCTGCCCCAACTAATGAATCCAAATCGGACTGTAGTTCAGTCGAACTCAGCATAAAATATGCCGAACGTACCGGACCTGTACCGAATCGATCCATTCCTTCAATACCTGACATGAACTTATAAGCATTGTTCGTATCAAGTGTTGTCGCAACCAAACTAAAATCGGATGTACCGAGATTAGTAGGGTTGAAGCCATTACCTCCACCACCTGCATTGATTTCCGACGCTGCGGATACAATGTAGTCGCGGAGGATCAAATCCTCTGCTTGACGCATGGCTACAGCCAAACGCTCTGATACCCAGGCTAGTACACCTTCTTGGTCCTGCAGTATCACTTGTTCATTTATTATACAACCAGTACCAAAAAACGCCATTTGTGCGTCTATGATATCCCTTTGAGGCACTTGGGCCGGAGGGTCTATCCCAGAATTACCCAACTGTACGGTGGGTGGTGTTAAGGCACGAGGCCTCATAAATCTGCAAGTAGTACCGCCATTAGCAGGCATAGAAACCTTATCACAAATAGTGATGTAGTTCATTGTGGGAACAGGAACATAGAGCATTGCAGGCGCTAAGCTTTGCAAGATTAATGGTCCTAGATTCCCTGTATTCGTAATCGACATAAAAACCTATAGTTATAGGTTAATATGATATGATGATCGGTAGACGAGCCTAATTACGTCAGTTCTCGATCATATCTGATCTAGGATGCGAACCCTAATAACGCGAGATCATTTAACGCATGATTGCGAAATTTCAATATATCAAAATTATTTTAATACTTGTCAAAAATTTTATTTAGGTGAATAAAATCACAATGGCCTGTTAATCTCTTCATATGATTGGAATGATAAAAGGAAAAGGATCTGTAGGAATTGCAATCTCATATTATGCTTTACGAGGTATGGTAAGTATTCCCTTAGAACCTTGTGATTACAATTTAATATTTGATGATGGGTTAGATCTTTACAAAATTAAGGTTATCTCGTGTTCCTACAGAACTAAATATGGTATTTTTTCTGCATCGATTCGCACTTCTGGAGGAAATCAACCAAACTCCCAGATTAAAAAATTTGATCAGAATTCTTGTGATTGGGTTTTCATTGTAACATCAGAAATAGAAATATATGAAATTCCTTCCGAAAAGATTGAATCTTCTAGGCAAATTTCATTAAATAAATATCAAGAATTTAAAGTTAAACTTATTCCGGAGTAGCTCAGAGGTAGAGCAAGCGACTGTTAATCGCTAGGTCGTAGGTTCGAAACCTACCTCCGGAGTTTTTAAATATAAAACAGCTTTACATCACTTGTGTTTCTTGTGATCTTTCTTGTCAATATGACCGATTTTAGCTTTAAGAGCGGTCTTTCCTTTCTCTTTGTGCATTTTTTCTTCTTTATGCTTCATAAATATCCTTATTTTTAATCACACTCTTTTAAAAATCTAAAAAACAAAAATCTTCCTATTTCATCTTTCACACAGATTTCAGTATATTTTTCTGGATATGCCTCTTTTGACATGAATCCTGGCTTTTGTTTAAGAAGTTCTAATTGAATCTCATCTATTTTGACAAATATTCCTCTTTCAAGTGGTGTGAGATTATCTTTCATCACATTCTTAACCTCGCTTTTAATTCTTGCATTTTATCGTGTGCAGCCTTTTGACCAGAAGGACTAAAATCACCTGCACCTGCATATGGAGCTGTTCCGACGCCGGATGGTTGATAATAGGGGCTTTTTTTGTTAGCATCAATCTTTTCTTGAATACTTGATTGCTTAGGTTCTGGTTTGTCTAAACCTAATTCCTTGATATTATGATAGACTAATTGCTGCCTCTCAAAACCTTCAGGCATTCTAAGTATGTTTGCGGCTAATTTAGGAGCACGCTGAGCAAACTTTTCGGCATGTTTTAGCACATCGTAGAAGTCTTGGTTTTGCTCGAGCCACATTTCCTGCTTTAACTCTTCTTTAGCTGATTGTTTAGCTATTTCCATTGCCTTTTGGATCTCGCTTTGTGTATTTTGACCCATTTTGCTAAGTGTTTTATTAAGCTTTTTGTGGTCAACATAGGGTTCTGAGTCGTCATCATCATCTTTTAAAGAGAGTTTAGACCTTTCTTCTAACTCAGTTTTTAATCTTTCTTTTTCTGACCTTTCTTGATCTAATTGCTTTTGATATTTCGCTTCGAGAGCGCGGAAATTAAGCTCTTTGTTGCTTATTTGTTGTTGTTCTGCTTGATTTTCTTGTGTTGGTGCTGTCATATATATCCTTTAGCCTCTTACGCGGGCCTGCGGTTGGATTTAAGTTTAGTAAACTAAATTATTTAATTGATGGCAAGACAATGAAATTGAATAGACTAGAAACCCATGATAGATATGAGCATTTGATAAAAGATCAAGGTGAAAGAGTTAGTCAAGGCGCATCCGACTGCTTACAAAAAAACCCACTCTCATTAGCACTACAATCAAGATCTTCATATATATATATATTCGGTCACCCTAGAACCGCTGATGATGGTACCACAAAGCGTTTATACTGGCAACCAAGGCTCACAAAACCTTCAGCACAAACAAATTCATATTTATTTCGCGCTAAATCTCATTTAGATTTACTAGAAATATGCTGGATAATTCCTCCACGTGAAATGTGGAAGCAATATAGAAAAGGAAATGTTACCGAAAGTGCGATAGTTTCATGGAGTATCAGTCAATTTTCTAATAAACGCGCTGAACTTGAAAAGCCTTTTCCTGATGATGTGTCAGAGGATATGTTTAAGAACATTATGATTGATATCGCAAAAGAAATGGAACAAGAAATTAGAATTAAAAAGATTTATTCAATCCAAACCCCAACAAATTATGTATCATATTAAATTAGATCCTGAGTTTTCACCCGAAGCTTGCGCCTGCTTGGTAGCACATAAATTTTTTGGTTGGACTTATGAAAAACTTGAAAATGAATTAAAGAAACTAGGTGAATGGGAAATTTATCTTAAATTTAAGCAAGACTCTTCGGCGGAGTCTTTAATTTCTTAGGAGTCAAAACCACCATGCCCACAGAATCATCACGCATGCGTCCTATCTTTGCCTTGATTCCAGTACCGTAATTATCACCCATGCCGTATTTAGTGTTAGCAACATGAGCAAAACGATTCTTTCCAGGCTTCTTAGGTGATTGTCTGTTGGCATCACCACCCTTCATCCCGTATGTCATAGTTCCATATCAATAGGAAGATTTCTACGTGGAACTTGATCATCTTTCATAGTCTTTACCTTATGCTCAGGTAATGTGTCAGCTTTTGACTTTGGGTCGCCTTGATGTCCAACTGGCTGTTTAAAGCCAACACCATAATGTGATCCAGCATTTACATAACAACTAGAACGTTCATCATAGTGAGGTTGATCAAAATTCCAGGGCGATTTCATCTTTTTAGATTCGCCTTTAACAGCAATAGGGTCTTTAAAACCTGTTTTCATAACGCTCCTTAATTACGTCCTAGGTTATTTTAGTCTAGGGTTAAACCTAGGCGAAACCTTGAATTCGTTGAGAGACTGACTCTCTAGATATTCTGCATATCGTTGCCGACAAACTAGCCGCATTTACTGTTCGGCTTCAGCACCCTTTTTTAAAGGGGTAAAATTAGTTTCTGTGTCCAGGCTTCTGAGGATGGCCTTTTTGCTTTTTAACATTCATCTCTTGCTGAGCTTGAATCTTTTCGTTGGTATCCTCATAATTTGACAATGTACCCATATGTCCATCAGAATTATAATCTTTCGCTTTATGTGGTCCATCAGGGAAAACAGAATCTTTCGACTTCCCACCCGCCCAAAAACCATGATCGTCAATTCTTTGACCGCCTGCCATACATACTCCTTAAGCCATTTGGCTTATTTAATCTTTTAAATCTAGTATAACTTTACATTCATATTGTTCAAGAAATTACTTACATCATTTGCATTTGATTTTGCGGCTGATTCTGTTGTTTATTTTGCGGTTGTGATGCCATTAATTGCTCAACAAATCTCTTGGAAACTTCATTTTGCTCTACAACATGCCTCGATTCTTTCTCTTTCTCTTCTTCGTCAAGTTTAATGGACTCAAGTTGATTAGATTTAAGGAATGTTTCAACTTCGCCAAATTTCTGAATAGTTTCTAATAATTGTGCCAGTGCTGCAACCTTCTCTTTCGTTGCAAGACTATGGTTCCTGCTAATCATGCTCATACGTTCTTCAAACAACCCTACATTGCTTTCAGATCTAGAATCACGCTCTCGAGCTTGTGATAGCTGGTTATGAATTTTAGCTATCAATTCTTTAAGCTTCATCTCTTCAACAGTATGCTTGATATTCATCTCTTCAGCTTGCATAGCCTGCTGCTGTTGCTCCTGTTGCTGCAAGAATGGTATAATCTCACCCTTACCTGTAATGTTAAGCTTAGGAACAATCATTGAAGCAGGAAATACTTCTCTGCCAAAAGCTTGATTAATATCCATCATTTGCTGAGCCTGTAAATTCTGTTGTGTCGGTGTCAAATCCGACTCCTCTACTAACACTTGATATTTTGAAAAGATCTTCGAATAAAAATATGGTGATGGCTCTTCTCCTATCATCAACTTAACTTTCTCTGCGCTCCAATTATTTAGTACAATTTGCAGCGCTCTATCACCCAAAAGCTTATCTGAAAAATCCCATTGATCAAAGTACTTCTGAAAAACCATTAAATTTGCCGCTTGCTTAAGCATCATCGTCAAACTAGATATCTGCTTGTCATTCTGACCCGACCAATTTTCTAGATCTATGCCCGAAGTCTTATAAATTAAATCCGCCATTTGCTGCGCTAATGCCAGGTCACTTTCTGGAACCGCACTAGGAACAATCTTTTCGCAATCCGAAAGCTCAAAACCATCATTAATTAATACGTCCCATCCTTGACCCGACTTCTTAAGATTATCTTCATTAGCAACCGCCCCTACCTTTCGCTTCCAGCCAGCATTAATCGTAGCCGCTGCAATGTCATTATTGACTATAACTTTATAGTTAAATAGGAATTGAGGATCTCGCATAGTGCGAACCAAAGAACGAACACGCAGGTCATAATAGTTAATGTGAGGCTCGTAATTCCAAAAGTAAGGCACAAAAGGACAACCATCAAAACCCAACGGATTATCCCCTTGAAACATAAGCTGATCATTGAGCACGACAGCCAACTTCCATGTCGGTACTTCAACATTTACGACCTCCATATCCGGGATATTGTATAATATTGCCTCCAAATTCTGATCACCGCCTGCAAAATCGAAAAACTGATTGCGAGAACTACTATATAAACGTTGTTTCTTTCGCTTCCATTTATACCAGACATACGAAAGCACCATGAGGTCATTTCTTGCCATATTGTAATTTTCTGGCAGGAAATAGAAGCTCCCATATCTCTGTGGAGTTCCCGCCATAGGCATAATCGCTTCCATTTTTTCGGGAAAACGATTTTCAGCCTCTTTCTTGCTAATATACTCCTGGCACCATACAAACTGTGCATCCGACATATCTGGCGAGCGAAAATAGGGATCTACCAAGAATGCGTTATATTCCCAAATCTTAACCTTAAGCGTCCCTTGTGCTGCATCATCATCCGAATAATCTAGATAAGGCTGCGCAAGACACATTCCAGCTATCGCCGAAAGTTCTTTGCATTTGCTCTTTTGCTCATGAATGCAACCCATATTAGCAACATGTGTTATCAACTTTGTGTATTGATCTGTCGTTTGCGGGTCCGACCCCTCACATGGCACATAGTTGAAATTCTTTCGGTGCTGTCGCTCATAACCCGTGATAATGTTCACTGGCTGTTGCACCAAATTAAAATAATACTGTTGGTAACTAGTCGTAGGCGAGAAGTTGAAATACCGATTCACAAAAGTTTGCGAGCCGGCATAGAACAATGTATCGATGTTCGACTGATTCCAGCGACTTTGCTCAATAGGCTGAAACTTAGAGTAAAGATTATCTAACCATTGCCTAACATTGCCCTGATTAGGCTCCAAGGCATTGTTCCACGGCGGATAGTAAAATGAAATATAGCCTCCACAAACAAATAGATTGCTTGTGTATGACTGTAAATTAAAATTTTAATTATGACAAGTTAGTTAAAACCCATGACGCTTGCAGGGATCAAAGCGAGACTGCATATATTGTTTTTGCTGTAATATTTGTGAGTTAAGGTTCATTCCCTCTGTTGGCACGATAAAATGTAATCCAGTTGCAAGAGTTCTCATAGCATCAGAATTGTGCACGACAGCGCCATTAGCTAACGAAAAATGTGAGACTTCAGGAACACTTATACAATAAACATCTGCTGTTTCATTTAATCTTTTCACGCCTAAAACGCGCAAGTGATTTACATTTTGGAGAGCAATATTTTTGAGCATGTCCGTTTTTCCTAACAAGTGCTTGATATAATTTGTTGCATATAGGACATCCTTTTTCTTCTCTTTTCCACTTTGTCCAACTTTTGCATCGAATAGCTTGTCTTCTATGCCATTCTCTTCCTTCTTCAGATTTATGCCATTCGCTCGCTTTTTCTCTTGCTTTGTTAGATAAACCCTTTGAATTTGGCCGCTTGAATCTAAGATGAATTTCTGGTGGTAAACATTCAAGGTTAGACAGTGAATTATTTTTAATATTTTCATCTTTATGGTGAATATGACATCCGTTAGGTATTTCACCAAATGCATCCTTCCAAACATCTCTATGCAAATATGATCCACCTTTTTTAAAATATCTTTCTTGCGGCCAGATTCTATATAAAGATCCTCTAAAATATGTTGTGATTGAATCAAGGACGATCGGATCTCTATATTCCTCTCTAGGTTTTCTGCTGATATCCACCCTTTCTCCGTTAAAAATAAATGATCCGGCGTACATTTCACCTTCATACCGTCTTTGAATGTGACTTCCACAAGCTGGGCATTTTTCTTGGTCACCATAGCTTTGTTGCATTTCTTCCAACCTTTTAATGTCAATATTTCCATGTCTTTCTCAATTAACATTATGGGTAAACGTCCGAAACGCGTCAACAACAATGTATCTCCCGTAAAACATCCATGCGAAGCCCAGTTGTGCAAAGGTCCGCTCCGCCATGTACCATTCTTCTCATCCCAGTCTTTCTTGTAGTTGTCGAGGCATTTTATCCCTTTTTCACATTTGCGCTCATCGAACCAGCATCTAGCAAGCATGGTTCTCACAGCGTCAATTCCTACAATAACATCGGCCCTCTTAGCAATTTGAAAGTTCATGCCCATCTTTCTTGCGCTCTGCTGTCTGGTGATACCCGCCGCATATTCCGTTTGTATCATGTCATGAGGCGCTATATGTTTGTCATACGTATATTCGCGCTTCTTGACCTCTCCTATCCAATGTTGTAGACTGTCTCCGCCCTCGCAATAGTCTATAAGTCGTATCTCTTTGCCTATGATCTGAAAAAACCATATGCATGTGTTGTCATTAAATCCTAGATCCCATGCTGTATGAACAGGATAATCTTCATCATACGGAACGAATCCAACCCGCTTCTCTGCCCGGGCTTGGCTCATTTGTCTACTATAATACAATCCTTCGTGAGCGACCTCCCAAGATTCCTCTGGCGTGCTAGGATATTCTCGCCTCATATCATCTTGCTGTGTTGTCTCTCGCGCTATGTACCAAGCTTTTTGCTCTTCATCTATATTAATTCCTAAGTTAGCCAAGTGCATGAAATACTTCTCCATATTACCCGTGATAGGAAAAGTATTGCCTATTCTATATTCCGGCTCCTTCCACCAAGGGAAGAAATGAAACTTGAAGTCGAGCTTAGATAGTTCACGCTTGAGCATCTTGGCCTTTTGTGCTGCTTGGCATATCTCATAGAACGGCCCAGAGCGTCCCTCAGCTGTAGACTCGATGAATACGTATTGCCCTGCTGCAACCGTATTTAGAGAGCCTGTGACTATTTCTTGCGCCTTATCAGGGTATTTGGCACAGATCTTGCCGAATTCTGATACATGTAGATATTGGAATGTAGAAGAACGCAAGGACGTGCCTATGCGAATGCTTGAACCATTGCTGAATTTGAGCATATTAGCTGTGTCATTCTCGGCTGTGATAATAGCCTTAATCTCATCCGGCAATGAGTCATAGGCTATCTTAACACGCCTAAAAAGAGCTTGGGCATCCTCAACCGTATGTGCTACAATGCCCGCACTCATGTTTGGATTAAATAAACATCTGTCTAAAAACAGTAGACATATAAATGTGGAAATACCTAGCTGACGCGCCTTAAGGATAACATTACAATACCAAAGGCTTTCGTAAAGCTCTTTTTGCGCCCAGTTAAAAGTGAATTTTATCTTATGGCCGCGCTTGTCGACAATATAATATAGATTGTTCAGCCGCCAGGTAGGATTGACGAAGAGCTTTTCGGCCTTGTCGATGTCACTCTGTTTCGCTTTCGTCATCGATCATGTCTTTAGTTTTTCCTGCCACCTTATCTAGAACTATGGTGAGTGGGTTTTGTGAGTCACCACTAACTCGGGTCTCGCTCTTATCCGCCCACCCATGATGATTAGTTAAACAAAGTACAGTTATTTTGTTATTATACTTATTATCTAACGCGCCTTTAAACAATCTTGATTCTTGTTTTTGTTTTGCGATATTGTACGCTAGTGCAAAGTTATTATTTTCTCTGGACCAATCACTCATTATATTTGGATCTAAATCTTGCTCTAAACAAAAATCTTTAATCCAAACACTACTATCTTTGTTTGACCATTCGATAAGATCTAATGCATATTGATCAACAATAGGTTTAGTGTATGTTTTAGGTCTGCCCTCATTATTAATGTTATAATTTGGGTGACCTTTTGGTGGTGCCATAATATACCTATGTTTTTACATATAACATTAATGAGGATAACATTTTATGACAAGTAAACCGTCAAGAAAAGAGTTGATAGAGGAACTAGTGAGGATGATGGAGAATATAGAGAGGCTTCCGGCAACTGCTATGATTAATGCGATAAACCACTATGATTTTTGTGCTTTGTTGATGTTGCTTGTAGAAATATTGAAAGAAGATAATTTGGAAAGCAAATAGTTTAAGATATATCAAGGAATGTATGTTAAAAAAAGGATGTATCTATTTTTGCGAGAAATGTAAGGGAGAGGCTAAGCATAATGAGCGTTATGATGCATATTATTGTAAGGAATGTAATTTATGGTTAGAGAAGAGATGTCTTGATTCGAGTTGTTTTTATTGTGCGAATCGGCCGGATAGGCCTATGAATTAATACTCATGAGCAGATTTGACGCGTTTCTTGAGGTCCTTGGCGGCAGACTTTGCTTCTTTTTCTTCGACTCTTTCATGTTTTGCTTTCGTTTTAGATTTGGTTGATTTAGCCTCTTTGGCGTAGTGAGAAGCATCAGCCGAAAGTTTTTTCGCAGCTTTTTTCATAATAGCTTTGTGCATAATGGTACCTTTTGATATAGTTTTAGAGTCAATATGACTCTAAATTTTGTCAAGTAAATAGTTTACAGGCATAGCATGTATGAGATTGAAAAAGCAAAAGAGATGGCATTTGTGGTTTTGATCGCAATGTCAAGCATTATGGTTTTGTCAATATCTTTTGTATTTTTTGCAATAGCTTGGAGCATAATCACGGCATGATCCCGATACAGCTTGATTTATTCAAAACCGCAGAAGAGTGCGAGATTGAAGCTCTGTATCGTGCTGTAGAAAAGGTACGGGTTTCTAGCGATAAAGTTAGGCGTGGGACATATGCTGAGATAAACGCTTTAAGAAAAAGGATTGTTGAGTTGGAAGAAAGACAGGCGATAATTGAACGGAACATATGTAAAGGATTTGGTTAGATCTTCGCAGGGTTTGCGTGACTTAATAACTTTCTGTGATTTTCTAGGTATGTATTTTTTATTGTTTGAGTTGTGAGAGGAAAGTTTAAGTTATGAAATTCGTTGGCTTTTTGAAGCTTGCAAGGGATGGCGAATATTTTGAATTGGGTCTTATGGATTGGCTTGCCTTCGATGAGAGAGATGAGGCATGTGATGCGATAATGAGAATTTAGATAGCGCTCTTTTTCTTTGAGAGATCGAATCCGTGAGAATTTTGAATGGTTATAGAGATGTTGGGTAGCTTCGCCATTGCGAGAGGCGGTTTGTTCGGCAAGAGCATCCCAGTCGTACGATATAACCATATAGATTTGCTTGGTTATGTTTACCATACATATTTCGACATTTTATGTATAGTTGACGCGAAAAAGCGTCATTTTTGGGCTGACACAATGAAACGTCAAAGATGAGGTTAAATGGGTCTAACTTTATGTGCTGAAGGCTGCGAAATAAAATGCCATTTTTCATATTCAGGTTTTTATAATTTTAGAAAATCTATAGCTAAATCACTCGGATTCGAGCTAGAAAGGATGGAAGGTTATAGCCTAAAACATCCTATAAACGAGGAATATATTATGTTAGGAAATATTTCATGGAATAATATTAAATCACCGTTGAAGTATTTTCTAAATCATTCGGATTCAGAAGGTTGTTTGTCTGCTAAAAATTGTGAAATCATACTACCGCAACTAAAAGTTATAATTTTTCAATGGGAAGATTTTTTTCATCATGATAACAAGTATTTAGGCGGTCAATTAATAGCGCTAATGGACTATTGCGCAAGCTCTGACAAAGATTTAATTTTTAGCTAGAAAATATCTCAATTTTAATCCTTTGAGGCTTTCCTTTTTCTTGAGCATACTGCCAGGTTAAGCGAAAGTCATCGTCGTAGCGGCCTGCTGGTTTCTTAGGAGCAAGTGGATCGTGAGATCTTATTATACATTCTGCGATCTGGTCTTTTATCCATTTAAAAGCCATAGGTAAATTTTCGTCCTTATCTAGCAATCGAGGGCTTATTCTGCTAAATTTAACCATACAAGGCAATTCAACAGCTTTATCCTTAAACTCTAACCAAATTGCTAATTTCTGACTTGCGTGTCGTTGGTTAGATTTAGTCCAATGTTCGTGCTTATTTGCCTCGCTAACGGTTTTGATGTCTAGCTCACATTCGTAGAATCGAACTGGATGGCTTTTACTTGCGCCAGGATCGATCATAATTGTTTGTTAGTGGCTTGGGGTTGGTTGAGATCTCGTTGTCTCAAATTTGCGCTTTATTAAGGCTTTTTGGAGCTTTTGCTTAAAGTGCTTGTCTTGGAACTCGATAATATCAGGAATTGTGTGGTCGGGTGGTTTGTTTCCTATCTCGATGCTTTTATAAGATATGGCAACATATGATATAGTACTGGGAATTAGATGCTTAACAACGTCATGCGCATGTTCTCTATTTTCCTCGGTTAAATCTTCAGGGTCTTTTGGTATCCCCGGCTTAGTCTTACATGCCCATTTTAGCGCTTGAGCTAAAGACGTGTTGATTTTGGTTTCTTTGTGGTTTGCCCAGGCTATAGCATGTTTAACCGTTTCTTCATCATAAGTCTCTGTAATCCAGATTTTTTCATGAAAAGGAATGTCTGCATTTAGCATACAGGAATAAGGTTGGTCTTTAATAGCGCCTAAAAGACCGATGTTTTTCGCTTTTTCAAGTTTTGATGTTTTTTTATCGATTTTATCAAAAAGAACAGCAGCCGGCGGAGCCTCCTGTTGTTGCTTTTCTTCTGTATCTTTGGTTTGTATATATAATGTGCGATCGTGCGGTACGGCACTATCTGAAGGTGCCGTAGGGCTTTCTCGATCGTGCGGCACAGCACTTTCGTAAGACTTTTTTGAATTTCGTTTTTTTGAGATGATTTCTTGATCAAAAACGGTATACCAATTTGTCTTGTCAAAAGGGTTCTTATTAAAATTACCTTTTATGATTAATCTTGAGTCCAAAAGAAGTTTCATAGCTTTTTTTACTTCATCAACCGTTAAATATCCCATAGATTCAGCAATTGCTTCTTGAGTTTCATACATCCAGATTCTTCCTTCGATCTTTTCGCAATCCTTTTTCTGAGAATTGAAATGAAGCCAATAAACAATATGATTATAAATAAGTGCTGCATTGACGCCCAAAGAACAAGCAAGACCTTGATCTAGAGAATGAATGAATCCTGAGATTAAATTTTTCGGATTATTCATTGACCACCTCCAAAATCTTTGCATCAATTAGTTCATCGATAAAGAATTGATTTGATGGATTATTTAAAATCTCATTTTGTTCGTCCGGGCAAGCAAGAATGGTGCAATATAATCCCTTTGCTTCTAATGAAAGATTGCGCGATTGTAAAATTTTTTTATCGATCAATATGTGATTGTTTTCACGGTAGGTTCTGATACGGACCATAACGATTTTCCTTTGTAAACTATTTCTTTTAGTTGTGAAATTAATTAGGAAATCGCTAGAATGGCGTTAGTAACGTAGCGATTTCCTAGAACCCGAGTCACAAGCTCGGGTTTCTTCATTTATATACCTGGCGGCAATTGAATTCCAGTGGTTTAAATTCAATTGTATGATAAAATCATATAGCTGAATCTTTCTGTTTGCATAATTCATGTGGATTTGCTACCTTGCGGTTGAATTCCTAGTTTCATCAAAGAATTCCTTTTATTTGGTTTTGCCCCGAGGGTCGTTTCTCGGGGCTTTTTTTATGCTTCATATAACATAATTAAAAGCATCATGCTCTTGGCGGTTGGCGCATATCGTCACATCGTTATTGTTTATCTGTACACCTGTTGGCCTAATCAGAGCTGAATGTAAGTTAGCTTCCATGCTAGTTAGATAGCCAAGCTGTTCTAAGCGTTTGAGTAGTGAGTTGTTTTTGTAACTCATTGTGTCGCATAAAATTGGATAGCCCTTTAAGTATATCCAGAGGATGTCTAAGTAAAACGTGTAGACGATTTCGGTTTCGTTATGTTTTAAGTCTTCTGCGCAATATGTACAAATTCCATCGTCAGAAAACGCCATCATTCCATCCTACAAGCTCGATTGTAATTTGTGTTGGACCTTCTTCGACTGAAATTAATCCTTCACGTACTAGCATACGTAGTGAGCTGTTGAAAGCATGTCGGTGAAGTAGTGTTGTAGAAGGGATATCGTTTTTATCGACGGTTATTTGGCCGTTTTCGTTTTGAGCTTCCCAAAGGAAACAGAATAGTTCTCCGGCTCTAGGGCATACTCTGAAGATGAATTTCAGGTATGGAATAGGAATGGGTTTTGTTTTCTCTTGTGAAAAATCTATTTCTTCTATATCTTTTGGCATACTTATTGTTTGATTGTCTTTAGGAAGGCGCCTTGCAGGGCGCTTTTCTTTTTTCTACAAATCCCATTTTTTACACTCTTTTAGCTTTTTAAAAAAGTTATTTTTCGTTTACGGTGAGAGCATGGATAAAAAACCCGATCAATCTTTATTTTACATGACAGCCGTTGCAGCTCTATTCATGGTCCTTCTTGTCGCTCTTTTTACCTTCGTCATGCTTTTTTGCTAAATTGTGTTTGTGTATATCCATACATTTCACTTTTCCTTTTGTGGCCATCTCAATTTTAGCGGCTAATGACAATCTTATATCTCGTTTTCCATTCATTACCGCCCACACAACAGGGTAAGACTCATCTATCTGCTCTGCAAAAAAGGTAGATTTGATTCCATTACTATGTAAATATTCTTTTAGATCCATTTTTTTCTTATTCCCTATTGACAAAAAACATTCATATCGTTTAATCTAGATTTATCAAGACAGTAACAGGTCTTGAGAGTTAAAGTCAAAATAAAGGAAAGTTTATGAAGCTTATAGAAGAATGCTTAAAAATGCTAAATGATATCGAAAACGACCTCGACATTGTAGCGAAAAGAGAAATTAATAGTATTGATGAGATTTTTGAACGTGTTGAATGGTGTTCCCAAAAAACACGGGAAATTCAAACAGATCTTGAGAAAATTAACCGAGATTTAAACAATCAATACGATGGATTTTATGATGAAGATGCATATCTAGATCATCGGCTATTTATGTTGTCGTGTAAATGACGACAATTTGTCACATTGCTTATGACATACTTAAATAAAAATTTAAATGGAGAGAAAGGCAAGTGAATGATAATAACTCTCAACTAACCTTAAATGAACAGCAAAAAAAATATTTGCTTGAAAGAATAAATATGGAGTGTGCGTTTCTGAAAGATGGACAGATGGATGATTGTGATATTGATTATTGGGTAGAAATATCTAGGTCACCGATACTACCCGATCAATTAAATTATTGTGAACCTACAACATATAAAAAATATAAAGAGGAGAGAGATCATGACAGCGTTAACTAAGGTAGAGAATATCAACACAAGTTTATCCATCGTGAATGATGTGACAAACACTAGAATGATGGCAAAAAAGCTTATGGAAACTAAGCATTATCAGAAAATCGGAGAAGATGGAATCTTCGCTATCTGCATGGCAGCCCAAGCGAACGGCATTGATCAGCGTAATGCATTGAATGGTGAGATGTACTACGTCCAAGGCCGCGTAGGAATGGCAGCGGAAGCGATGAACAAATATATCCGTATGGCAGGACATAGTGTTAGTCTAGTGAAACTTGATGACAACGGATGTACGGTTAGAGGTAAACGAAAAGATACTGGAGATACAGCAGAAATTACATTCGGCGTTGATGATATGAAAAGCGCCGGAAAGAATTATGATAAAAACCGTAAGGACATGTTTTTTGCCCGGGCGTTATCTAGACTTAAGCGCATTCTTTTTCCAGACATTCTAACCAAGATTTATGAAAAAGGGGAATGCGAGGACATGGCGCTTGCAGATGCCGAATTTGTGGAAGCTGAAAACGCTGTAAAACAATTGGATGTAAAACAGCTTTACATTACTTCGGATCAGATCGATGAGTTGAAGGCGCTTTTGGAAAAATGCTCGCCTGAAGTCAATAAAAACGGGGCTTCTGTTTTGAAGAAGAAGTTTAAGATCAGTGACTTTGATCAATTGCCCTCTGAAAAATTCGATGAAATGAAGGAGATGCTTGTCTTGCGAATGGAACATTATCAAAAAGAATTGGCTAAAAACCAAAGCAAAACGCCCGAGATTTCGATTGAGATCGTTGATGCACAAACAGGTGAGGTTGTGGATGAATGAGTCGGTTACAAAACGTTACCGACTGTAAACAAACTATAAATGAAATGAAGAATTTTAGAGGTTACAAATGAATGAAAGTAAAGAATATTTAGAGGCTTATTGGACTGGTCATAAAGTAGGTGTAAAAATGGGTAAGAAAATAGGTTATGACATTTCTGTTAAAATCATACAAAATTTAGAACATCATCTTCACGATTTGGAATACAAAGGATTAGATGATTATTTAGAATCTATGAGAGATGTTTTTCTTTCAGCGGATACGCTAATCTTTTACGAAAAAGAGGAAAATAAAGATGCTAACTAAAGAAGATTTAGAGTACAGGAAAACGAAGATTGGGGCATCGGATAGTTCCGCTATAATGGGTGTTAATCCTTGGGTGACTCCTTTAATGGCATGGGAGCTAAAATTGGGATTGCGTCCTCAACCTGAAACGAATGCGGCTATGCAAAGGGGCAATGATCTAGAAGATCTAGCCCGTGAGCAGTTCACACAATTGACAGGAATACATGTAAAACCGCGTAGAATCGAACATCCAAACATACCTTATATGTTCGCCACATTGGACGGAATAAGCGATTGCGGGTCATGCGTGGTCGAAATTAAATGTCCGGGAGAAAAGACCTACAATATGGCATTAGCTGGCGAGATTCCAGAAGTCTACCTTTGCCAAATGATGCATCAGTATGAGGTTGCAAAGCCCAAAGAGATTTTCTACTTTTGTTTTAACGGCACCTCTGGAATTGTGCTTGAAGTCAAACCGAATAAAGTATATATTGACGAGCTTTTGAAAAAGGAATCTGAGTTTTACAAATGCATGATCGATCTTTGTCCTCCGGAAGCTACATTAAAAGATTATCAGCAAAGGACAGATGACGAATGGTTAACATGCGCAGAAAGATTCCTATTAGCAAAGAAATTATTAACTCGTTGCGAAGAAGAAGTGGAAACCTACCGAAAAAGGCTAGTGTCTTTAACTGGAGGCTCAAATTCGATGGGAGGAGGTGTGAAATTATCGAAATGTCTACGCAAAGGAGTGATTTCATATTCCACATTACCGGAGATTAATGCTATGGACCTTGAGAAACACAGAAAACCGCCAACAGAATATTGGAGAATAAGTTGATGGATGATCTTAAAACCTCTCTTCTTATTGAAGAGCTTGAAAAAGATGATTGGGCAAAAGGCGATTTATGTCTAATCATTGCATGCACAAAATGTGATGCAATGTTTCAATTAAATAATCAGGTTGTTGCGCTGGCAATTATGTGCAATGTTTCTTTTATTGAATATGCGAAAACTATTCAGAATGAAAAATGTCCATTGTGTCATCCTAAAGATGAAAATATGGGAAAGTGAGTTAATGGAAACACTACATAAATATACTCGAGAACAGAAACTACAATGGTTTGGCGAAGGACCTTGGTGCGATGAACCCGATGAAGTTAAATTCGAATGTTCCGATATGGAATGTTTAATATATCGACATATAGTTTTCGAAGAATCTGGTCATTCGTTTGGCGGTTTTTTAAACGGTTATGTTAAGATTCCTGAATATCACCCATTATATAGAAACGAAAAAGGACATGATTTAGATTTTGATGTGCATTATGGTGTTACATTCAATAATCATTTTTATGATGATGACAAAACATGGTGGATAGGCTTTAACTGTGCGCATTCAATGGATGTCGTTCCCAGCATGATAGAAATACGAAAAAAAATGGATCAATATCGAAGAGATAAATTTCCTGGACTCTTTGATGGTAATTTGAAATGTATGCCATTTAATTCAACATATAAAACATTAGATTTTGCTATTAATGAATGCAAAAAGCTGGCTGAACAATTAACCGTGTTTAAGGCTTCGCCGCAGTCTGATCTTTGTTCACAACATCAACAATGATATGTATATCTGTGTCGCGTTGTAGAGCTTCCTTTGTGACAGCGACATTAATTGCTCCATCCGTCTCGATATCCTCAACAGCTTTAAAAAGCCCTGGCATGACTTCAGCGCACCCTGAAAGTAGAATAAGGCTTATTGTGCTAATCCACTTGGTGAATACTCTAGCTTTGATTGTCATGGCTTATCCTTTTCATGTTCAATAATCTTTTTAACATAAGACTTTCCATCTATATTAACTTGAATGCATGAGTTTTCATGATATTCTCTACATTCTTTAGAAGGTTTAACGTCTATTGCCATGGGTCCAGGATAGTTTTCGGACTTGAAGATATGTATATCGGTCATCATTTGTCCTTATGTTGTTCTAGCAATTGAATCACGGCATCGATAGCGGCATTTTTGGCGTCTTTGTCTTTTAAATAATCACTTTCAAATAACGAGACAAGTTCAGCGATTAGATTAATGGCTTTGGATATGCCCTCGAACGACGTTTCCTTTTTAAAGAGAACCATCAACGCATCTAACATCACTTTGCCTTTTTCTTTGGTTTTGGAAGATGTGCTCCTGACTTCCTGGCGGTATTGAGAGCTATCGCGACCGCTTGTTTTTGTCCCTTTCCATGTTCCATTTCAGTCTTTATATTATCAGAGATTTTTTTCTTTGATGTACCTTTTTCAAGCGGCATAAATCACTTCCTTAAATATGGCCTTTAGTATATGCTGAGGCCAGACATGTTAGAATTTCACATGTAAAACGGGCTTTACATTTGAAGTTTCAAAATATGTTTTAACCAAATTTAACGAAAGGGATTTTGTGGACTGGACGCAAGTTTTAACTGTTTTTGCTGTAATAGCAACAAATCTTGGAACGATAATTACTTTATACTGTCAAATGGACAAAAAACTTGATGAACATAGAAAAGAGACAAATACAATTTTATTGGGCATTCATCAAGAAATGAAAGACTTTCATGGAAGACTATGCGCTATTGAAGAAAGAAATAAAGGAAAGTAATATGCAACTAGAAGTATTGCTCTGGATTCTCGGTGGAGGTTTCACTGGGACTTGGGGCCTATGCATCTTTTTTATGAATCGAACTGATAACGCAATATCAGAAATACGCAAAGAAGTTCTTGAAATAAGAAAAGAAATCTCCGAGTTACACAACTGTGTCAAAGATCATCATGCGCGGCTATGTGTCATCGAAGAGAGGAATAATCCGAAATGAAATTTCTAACAACGCATCAATTTATTCAGTGGCTTGAAGACAAAAAATGTCCTATTTGTAATCAAAAAGCTAAATGGTTTCCTCGTTTCGGTGGTCCGGCATATTGCGATGATCATTTTCCTGATCAAAAGAGCGTGGAAGAAGAAAGGAATAATCCGAAATGATAATTGATTGTATCGGGGAGTTTTTAAATGCCTAAAAAACAAAATTGCATAGTTCAATTTCTGGAATTAATTGATGGAATTCCTTTAGATGCGAATGGATGTAAAATATGGCCGAAAGGATTAAGTGGAGCTGGATATGGAGTTTATAGCATATGTGATTTTACTTACAGTGTTCCACGTCTCTTATACAACACATTAAAGGATGGGTTTTATCGTGATGGATTCGTAATAAGGCACAAATGTGATAATCGTGCTTGCTGTAACATTGATCATCTTGAAATTGGAACACAATCTCAGAATATACAAGATGCTTCTAAACGAAAAAGACTCAAATTCGGAGAAAATAATAAACAATCTATTTTTAAAGAAAATGAAATTTTAAATATCCGAAATTCATATCCCACACAAAGCACAGTAGAATTGGCAAAAATTTATAACACTTCAGCTTCGGTCATTAGAAATATAATAATAGGAAAAAGTTGGAATCATATAGATGGATCAAAGAAATTAAAATTCTTTAATAGAGCTTTAGGTGAAAAAACGGGTCGATCAAAACTTACTGAAAAACAAGTTTTGGAAATTCGATCAAAATATCCTGAAACTAACGGTCCAAAACTTGCTAAAGAATACGGAGTGGCACACTCCATGATTTATGCTATTGTAAAACGTAAAAATTGGACGCATATCTAATGGACATAACTTGTATAGGCGATCTTCATGGATTCTATCCCAAATTAGATGGAGGAGATCTTTTGATTGTCGCAGGTGATTTGACTGCAAATGACACAGAGAAAAATTGGATAGATTTTGAAAGCTGGATTCTTGATCAATCTTATAAAGAAAAAATTATCATTGGTGGTAATCATGACAACTTTTTGCAATCCATGGATGAACACAGAATGTGGAAATATTGGGAAAAAGTTAGTGTTATATATCTGTGCGACTCAGGAACCGCATTTTCATATTATCCCCCTTTAAAAAAAGATTTTAAAGGAACATTAGAAAGAAGAGATTTTAAAATCTGGGGCACTCCTTGGACGAAGACATTTGAAGGCATGAATCCCCATTGCAAGGCTTTCACGTGTGGCACAGAAAATGAATTAGCCGAGAAGTTTGCGCTAATCCCTGAAGACATAGACATATTGATCTCTCATGGACCTCCACATGGCGTTTTGGACTTAAATATAGATGGTCATACTTGTGGAAGTATTTCGTTATATCGTAAATCACGAAAGTTAAAACAATTGAAACTTTTTGTCTTTGGTCATATTCATGAGGCATATGCAATGATAAATTGTACGAGAATGAAAAAAATGTTAGGAATAGTTCCCTCTGAAGATCCTCCAAGTTCTTTACCGATAATTGTGAACTGTAGCCATGTCAACGAACATTATGAACCTGTCAACAAGCCTATTAGAGTGATTTTATGAAACGTTTTCTGAGTTGGATATATAAGTTTGGATATGCCATAGGATTGATGATTCTTCGCGTGAAGATCGTATACTATAAAGGAGCCGGGATCGTATTAAGAGCCAGGAACAATGCATTAAAGAATAGGTTAAAGAAATGATTACAGCGATTATTTCAATTAAATTATTTATACACTTGCCTTTGTATTATATTATAGGAAGAAATTTCCCGACATAATATACACTATCAGACGTAATAAATTATGCAAAAAGTATTTGAAAAAGGTATTAAAGAATTTATTAAAAGATGTAAACAGCCGGATATTAAAAAAATTCGCATAATATCGAAGACAAAAAAAAGAAACAACATGATGAAAGAAATTGACGAATATCTAAGAGAGAATTCGTAAAATATTTATCAGATCAAACTAATTAATTTAATATGATTAAAATAACAACAATGTCCAGCCTTCCTCCGTTAATCCAGCAGTCTTTCAATTCAAATCTTCTTTCAAGCCCTTCTCCATCATTTCGACAAACAAGTAAAGCGCTATTATACGTTTACAACTATATTGAAACACGTTTGGCTAAGAAAGTTAATGAAAACTCAATACGAAAACAAAAATACGAAAATCTAAAAAATCAATTCCTGGAGCTATATGAGCGGATTAAGACGAAAGAAAAAGAACTTGAAGGCAAGACAGAGCACTTTACTCAAAGACCCTTCTACTTCACTATACTCTCTAATAGAATTCAGCAAAGCTTTTTTACACGACTTGAATACAGAGCATTCCAATTCAGATTTAGAGATCCAGATCGACACAGGTGAAACTTGTAAGTTTAAAAGATTTAATAAAGAAGAGGATAATAATGTCAGGTGAATGCCAAGTATGTTTTGAACATACCCTAGATTGTATTTGTAAAACAGGAGGTTCTATGAATGCTTCTAACAAATGGCTTGAAGATGAGATGAGGGAGCTTAGGCATGAAAAAAAGAGGCAGCAAAAAAGACAGATCAAAGATTGCAAGCATATTTTAGCCATATTGTTTCTCTTCATATTCCTTTTTTTCTTTGACGCCCTTTCTGCTGATTCTTACATACGCTACGATGGCAAAGAGGAACAAATAAATTTAGCCTATGACTCAAGGCGCATCTATTACATATCCGGCATGAAAAACATTGATTTGCTCAAATTCAAAATCAACGAAAAGGTTAAAAATTTTGAAGTCAAGAAAGTGCTCTTTAAATGCATTCAGCATCATTATCTTAAATTCGACTATAAGAGTCATGTAAATGGATTGATTGCTGCTATCTTTGCCGATGATTTTCTTTCGGTATATGCCTTAAAAGTCGATATAGACGATGATTATGAATTGTTTGATAAGATATTCAATACTATGATCTACTGCTTTAGAATAGACGACGAACGCGAAAAAAGGCCTACGCATACTTATGTTGATAGTGAAATCGTGGATTGGTCGTACTTTAATATGGAAGCAGAGGAAAATCCATGAATAAAATCATATTGATAGCCAGTTTAATGCCTGGTGTCTTATGCGGGTCTGAATTATGTCTTAAAGACTATTTGCAAGAACAAATCGATGAGATCTCAAAAGAGATGTCTTATATGACTGTAGATGAAAATTATATTACAGAAAATAGATGGATATTTTTAGAAGGACGTATTAACGCATATTATGATATCTTATATCGTTTTGCGAATAATGATTAAGACTATTCGAGTAAATATCCGGAAAATTGACAATAGGGTGTTGTTGCAAGAGCATTTGATCCGTTTAGCGTAATTGTCTTTGTGCTTCCAGATACAACACAAGTAAGTTCAGCTAGCCAACCTGCTGTCATTTGACAAACAAAAGATCCTGTTGCTGTATAAACATTAGTTCCTGCCGAATTTACAGGAGAGAAACTGGCAAATTCTATGTCTTGCACATTTGAAGCGCCGTTAAATATTTCAATAAAAAATCTACCATTGGTATGAACGCCAATATTTCCTATGCTAACTGTTCCACAAAAAAGATACTTACCTGTTACAGGAGCTGTAAAAATTCCTGTTCCTGTAGAAAAATTACTTCCTACGTTAAAGGCGGTACTATTTAACACTATAGGAACGACTGTAGTTCCATCTCCTGTAGCATTTGTAACATTCGCATTGAGATAAGCATTGAATGAACAAAAAGCTGCGCCTGTTACACCTTCATAAGCCATAATTTATTTATATTTAAGATTAATTAAGCAGTAATATATTCAGTGATGATAACAATTCCCTTAAATCCTGCATTTCCTCCTCCTGCGGCTGCGTTTATGCTAGAAGCCACACCAATCCCGCCGCCGCCATAACTACTGCCAGCGCCATATGCATCACCACCATAAAATACGCTTCCGGCCGCTCCATTATAAATTACGCCACCTGTCGTGGCTGTATAAAAACCGAAAGGAGCCTGTCCACTGCCTCCAGTAGTATTAAAATCACCACTAGATCCGGCGCCACCTGCGACACCAGTGACGCCGCTTGCAGAAATAGACACTGCAGCATTTTGAGCTAATGAACCTGTTCCACCTGTTGCAGATACAATAGATCCAACAGATGTGGTTCCTCCATTTCCGCCATTGCCAGGCGCATTCGTTCCAGCAGCCCCGGCAGCTCCAATAGTCACGGTTTGAGAAGCTCCGATAGTTGCAGCTGTTACTAGCTTTCTAGCATATCCACCAGCTCCACCGCCTCCGGTAACCACAATGGTTGTAGCTCCTGTGGCTCCTCCACCACCAGATCCGCCTCCACCACCGACAACCTCAATATCACAATAAACCATATTGGTAGTTGGAGTATAGGTACCCGAAGATGTAAAAACTTGTCTGACAAGTTTAGGAGGGTTATAAGCCATATTTCAAACTACCTTTCTTAAATTAATTCTTAATTAGTATGAAATGTTTAGAAAATCTCATATGTTGTGCCGTTCCAAATTACTGAAACTGACCCATAATTTGTCGATATTGTATATGTAGTTACTCCATCGATCGTAACAGTTCCCCCGACGGTTGTAACTGAAATGTTGTTTGTGGCTGCACTTCCGACACGATCTTTGATAATATAAATAATTCCGGTTGTATTGGCAGTATTAGGTAATTTGACTGTTCTGGCGGCTGATGAATCAACCGACACAAAACAATCACTAGCTACATTTAAAGAATATGGCCATGATGACGGAGCTACATAACTTAGAGCTATAGCGTCTGAAAATTGAAATTTTTGTTGCGCTATTATGATACTGCCGGCTTGAAAAACCAGATTATTTGGACCTATTGCGATTGTATTAGAACTTCCATCTGCCCTAAATACATCTGTTCCTGCTGCCGATATTCGCAATTCAGAACCGGTAATATATGGTCCGTAATTTGTATTGCCGGTAAAAGAATAAGAAGGAGCCGCAGCAGAACCAACCGGCTGCAATATTTGTGTGTTTACGTTAATGGTAACGGTCGAACCAGAACCGCTTGTATTTATGTTGGCTCCGCCGGCTATTGTGAGCGCTCCGCTGGAAGGTGTGGCTGTTCCTGATCCTGTCGGAAAGGATAGAGCGACGGCGCTTGCTGTGGCAATTGTGATGCTATTGGATGCATTGGTGATGGATACGCCTGTTCCTGCGGTAAGCGTTGCAGCTGCAGGAGCGCCAGCTGTTGAACCAATGATTAATTGCCCGTTAGTAGCTATCGCTGTAATAACTGGAACGCCTGTTGTGCCTGTTGTGAGTACACCTTGATTCGCTGTTGCAAGACCGGTAACAGTGCTTGTGGCATTTGAGTAAAGGATTTGATTTATAGTTGTTGTGCTAGGATATGTCGCTGTGGAATATGAAGGATCAGCAGCTGCATTATTTTGTAAAATTTGACCTGTTGAAGCTGATGGTCCAACCTTCGTAATAGTAGCCGTTCCAGCACCGACGAGGACTGCATGATTTGTCAATCCCGACAAAGCGGTCGTGATGGTACTCCCAGAGCCTGAAGTTGCGATCGAACCACTACCAGATAAGTTAAAATTATTTCCTGATGGTGAAAGAGCCCCTCCGCTATCGCCTGTTAAAGTCAACGATGAAAGACCTGAGGCTGAAATTGTTGGATTTCCCGATACACCACTGCCATTGGAAATAGAAATTCCTGATCCAGCTGTTAATGTAACACCTGTAAACGTTGCCGTTCCATCGAACACCACGATTCCACTTTGAGAGATGTTTAAATCATTAGCAGTAGCCATTTTTTGCCTTTTGCAAAAATATTATTAAACAACTGACCAACTTCCAAGCGATGAGATCGTGTGCCAGGTAAGATCAGTTGGCTTAAATACAAGTTCTAAAGTAGCGCCTCTAGTGTTACTTGATGCCGTTCCACCCGCACTTGATATGGTAGAAGAGACTTGGATCATCTCACCCACTCCAGCCTGAATAACAACTTGTGAAGCAGTATCCACGAAAAATATTATTGAATTACCTATTAAAAGACCGCCAGATGCTGGAAGTGTTGCCGTAAGCGCTGTATTGCAAAAATAACCATTTTGAACAGCAGCACTGAAGTTTCCATTTTTTTCAGACCAAGTGAAACCATCATTTTTTACTGTAATCGTTAGAGTGCTTCCCGACCCTGATGTTATAATGCCCGTGCCACCAACTACATTTAAAACATTAGCGGCAGGTGTAGCTGTTCCGGAGTCTGTGACGAAACTCTCAGGCACAGTAGGAGGTATTGAACCGCCCCCACCGGATGAAGTTTTTATAATTTGGCTCAAGATTTTCTCCTAAACATCAATTGCATAAGTATAGGAAATAGAAAATGTCCCGGAGGCTCCATTTCCATAAAAGGTTGTACCTACATCAAAAGTATAGTTTTGAGCCACACCATGATTAGCTCTCATATCCAAAATTATAGCCTCGCCAGCAGGAAATGTGTGCCATGTGGTTGTTCCGCCATCTATAGAAATTGCAATAGAGACAGTTCCTTGATTATCAAAAATAATCTGTACTGGATTTTGTAAAAGTGTTCCTATTTTCAGAAAACTTCCTGTCATTACGGCTGTCAATTCAACTCCAAATGCAGCTCTTTGACTATTGTTGATCGCCATCAGGAACCTCAGCTATTTTTTCTTGGGCTAGTTTTTGCTGCTCTTGTTGAGCTTTAACTTGATCTTCGATCTGACCTACATATTTCTGAAATTGAAACAAAGCTTCTTTGACATGTCCTAAAGGAGAATCACTATCCAAAAGCAGTTGATAATTTTTTTCACCGATTTGCAATTCTAGTTTTGATATGTTCTTTATCATTTGTGTTTCCTTTGTTTAGACTGGTCTAATGATGATGTATGCAAAAGTGCTAGTATCAGCGGTTTGAGTACTTCCTGGAGTGCCTACTATTAAACTTGTAACTGTGAAACTTGCTCCATTACTTATGGTATATGACAATTCACCAAAGGTTGTAGAACCATTTGCAGCTATCCTTGTCAAGAAGATCATGTCGCCTGTTGCAATATTAGTATTGTTGACTGTGACAGTTCCTGAGCTTAATGTGCCTGTTCCTCTAAAGTCGGTAGCAGCTCCACCTTTCCAAGCAAGGAATTGTGCAGATGATGCAATAACAAGAGGACCTCCAGTGATTTGAACACCGTGGGTAGCTCCAGTACCACCACTGATCGTTGTTGTGCTTGTTGAATTTGTAGAACCTATTGTGAGCGTTTTTACTCCTGCGCCCGTAGCCATCGTAATTGTCTGAGCACCGGAACCATCAACAATTCGAACGGCACCAGTTCCTGCGGCAGTTGAGCCAATTGTAAGAGTTCCACTAGTCTGAGCTGAACCAATAGCAATATTACCTGTGGTCATTGCTGTAGCAATATTAACGGCCCCGGCAAGCTGAACGTTAGCTAATGAAAGAGTTGTCGCTCCTGCACCGTTTGCGATCAAAACGCTATTTGTTCCAGAAGATGATCCTAACGTGATTGTCCCGGTCTGAGCTGTACCACCTAATGTAATGGTTCCAGTTGTCATCGCTGTACCCATTTCAACAGAACCCGCTATTTGGCTATTGACTAACTGTAGATCTGTTGCGCCAGCGCCAGCACCGATTGCAATTATGTTAGTACCAGATGAACTACCCAAGGTCATGGTGCCGGTCTGTGCCGTTCCCCCAATTGTGATAGTTCCTGTGGTAGTTGCGGCACCTATTGCATATGTAGAGGAAGCTGCACCATTCAACGAGAAGTTTCCAGTTCCAACAAGAAATGCTATACTGGAAGCGCCTGTAGAACTTCCCATTGTTATAATGTCTGCAGATCCTGCAGCACCAATAGCTATCGTCTTTGTTCCTGTTCCAGATGCTGCAATATTAATTGTTTGTGCGCCCGTTCCTCCGGCAATCGTTATGATTCCAGTTCCTGCGGCAGTTGAACCTATATTTAATGTACCAGTTGTCATGGCAGTTCCGATATTCACAACCCCGCCAACTTGAACATTAGCAATCGATACAGTAGAAGCACCGGAACCATTAGCTATTAATAGACTATTCGTGCCGCTCGAACTACCCAGTGTGATTGTTCCTGTCTGAGCAGTACCACCGATAGTTATTGTACCTGTAGTCATACCATTGGCAACAACTACAGAACCTGCAGTTTGAACATTAGCAATGGTCAAAGACGTGGCGCCTGCACCCCCAGCAATTACAAGAGAGTTACTTCCACTAGATGAACCAAGAGTTATTGTGCCTGTTTGCGCTGTACCTCCGATGGTAATAGCTCCGGAAGTTAAACCAGCTCCAACATTCACAGCGCCCGCTGTTGTTACATTAGCGATATTTACTGTGGTGGCACCTGAACCATTTCCTATGACGATTGTATTTGTTCCTGACGAGCTTCCCAGTGTCATCGTGCCTGTTGCTGCAGTACCTCCAATTGTCACCGTACCGCTTGTTTGAGCAGCTCCCATAGTGATATTAGTCGTAGCAGCTGTCGTAAGAACAAAATTACCAGTACCTGCTTTCAAGGTTAAAGCTGCCGCTCCGGTTGCTGAACCTATTGTAAGTAAATTTGCCTGTGTTGAATCTCCGATATGGATTGTTCTAGCTGCGGCACCTGTACCAATGTTGATTGTATCTGTTGTGGCATCTGCACCAATTGATATCGCAGTTCCACCTGATGCCCAAGAGCCACCTGCTGTAAATGTAACCGTTGTAGCACCTAATGTGGTGAATACACCTGCTGCTGGTGTTGTTCCTCCAGTTGCAGGGGGCGCTGCAAAAACTGCCGCTAGATTAGATGGCTGTACTGCCAAAGCTGTTACACCTGGCACAGTTGCCGTTCCAGCTACAGCCTGCGCATCTGTAGATAAATTTGTGATACCAGTAACACCCGTCTGAGCAATTGGTGCTCCTGCAAGCACGATGCCATTTACATAGGTAAATACATCATTAGCTAAAGGAACCACAGCTCCTGCCGGTGCTGTTCCAGCTTCTAATTGAGCCAAGGTAGATAAAGTAACACCGCCCATAACAGTTGTAGAAGCAGGGGCTAATCCACCAGCCGTCCAGGTTGAACCGTTAAAGATATATTCAGTCGGAGGAGTTGTGCTAGTATCAAAATATTGCTGCCCCAAATCCCCTCTAAAAGTTGCTGAAG
>WNFG01000322.1_pt1 | contig 39861 bp, 36 predicted proteins | sample 5400431 | NCBI WGS metagenome assembly WNFG01 (sample SAMN13153346, study PRJNA577476) | soil metagenome | isolation source: 120 cm saprolite under Douglas fir tree site 2 hole 3 replicate 2 | place: USA:California | collected 2015-04-18
CCCATCTTCGTCGGCGCGCCACTTTGCGACCAGCGCCTTCGCGTCGCCGCTCGCCGGGGGCGTGCGCTTCGAGCGGCGCGTGTTCCACGCGCTGTTCGCCACGCACGATCAGGCGGAGGGCATGGCGGCGTTCGTCGAGAAGCGCCCGCCGAAATTCAAGAATCGGTAGCACGACTTCCTGATTCGAGCCCAAGGTGGGCGCGCATGCATCCTCAGCTCTTAGTTGGTTAAGTCATCGGTTAATTAGCGATGGTCTTGAGTCGAAGTTGAATTGCATTGAATGACCCAACGGCCCATCATACAGCCACATAATTAGGGTCTCAGCTTGTTCCCGATACTTGCATGAATGCCTTACCGCCATGAAACACGTCGATATCACCATCTGAGCTTACCTTAATTGTGAGGCCATAATTAGAAGCGCCTATAGCGGCCTTTGTTCGGCTGCCTTCAGTTCCTCTTAATTGGTCAGCTTTCTTTGGATTGAGTATTGCTCCGTAAGCGAGGATTTCACCCTTGTTGGACAGCACAATCGCACCGTCCAGCGCTGCCAATTCGACCACGATCATTGGCCGAAGCGTTTGAATTTTCCGCCCCATTAATATGCGGTCAAAATCACGATCGCTGTTGCTTCTTTTCGGATCCCCAATGGCGTCCCCAGACCTCACTATCTGACGCAAATTATGGCGATTGTGGAGTATTACAAAGAGTCCTCCAGAGCGACGGAACGAGACATCAAGTGCTCCGACATACACAGTCCCAACTACATTACTGACGACTTTCGGTGGGACCCGTGGCGCCTTAGCTCTGTCACAGAGCAAATTTACGATGTGATTGTGATTCCAATATTGCCATCTTCCGTTTCGATGCGTGAATCTCAAATTCCCTCCGTCAAAGACCAGAATGTCTCCTTGTCGACTCAAGGCTATGCCGTACCGAGCGCCTCGACTATTTCTAGCAAGAGGCTCCGCCCAATCCGGAAAATTGTTGCGATATGTGAGCTGCCGGGTTTCAGACGTTTCGAGATCAAGAAAATCCAAAATCCGGCCGTTCTTGGAAACATAGTACGCTGTATGATATCCGTCCGAAATCGCTTTATATTTTTTAACGGCCAGGAAATCCCTCGGGAATCGAGCTTCACCCGCTGTATCTTTCTGATCAGAATCAATAACGCAGCCGAACGAAAGTGACCGATTTTCGTACGTTTGCTCCGACAGTGTATGAAGATCAGTAAATAGGGTGGCGACAGACATTTCCAACGAGTGATGATGTTCGAGGTGCTGAGCAACAATATCTTCATCGAACGAGTCGCGAATAGCGCGCATCGTTGCGCCGCTGATGGTTGAAGGCTGACCTTCCACGATCTCAGCAATCCTGATTGCAATGCGCTTGCAAATATCAAATTCTCGTACGTCCAAGGTTCTACTAGCGGCTTGAGCCGCGACTGCAATTCGGCGTCTCTTGACTGTGGTCGTCAATGAACCAGAATCTGCAATTTCTGATTCCCCTACCGGGATTGTTACACGGATTTCTCTTCTTCTTGCATCAACCCAGACCGACTCGCGCCTCTTCCATTCCACCTGCTTCCACCCTGTTAATTCAACGTGGGGCAGTATACGTTGAAATGCCCCAACAGCATGTTCCATAAACTCGACACCGTACTGGCCTAGGGCTCTGCGCAAGCGGCTATTAGTGCGGAGCATACCGAGCACCCCTCAGCGCGTATTCAGCGCTATCGCGCGATTCACGCTGCTACAGGACATACTTTCAGGCATCACGCTGATTGCAAAGGACGAAAGCGAGCCGACCTGAGAGGCGGATGCGCATACATCGATTGTCCGGCGACGGGAGCTCTCACGGATTCTTTTTTCGGGAATTCCTAACTGGAGGCAGGAAAATCAATGACTTGTTCAGACCGCGAATCTGGGGGTTGGAGTTCGAATCTCCGCCACTTCGCGACTAGCCGCGAAAGCCGAGCCAAGGAGTCCGCAGCGATCCCGGGATAGCCGCTGCGCGGCAGCGGCGGTTACTTGCGCACGCAGATCACCCGCACCACCGAGGTCTTGGCCGGATCGACGCCGGCGCGCGCGGGCGGGCTCGGAAGCTTTTGCCCGTCGAGGAACGCGCGCACGGCCGGTGCCGGCACCAGGGTCGCCTGCGGCGGCGCGCTCGCGGCGCCGATCGTGGCGACGACGGCGGCCCTGAGCTCCACCATGCCGGCGAGCCGGCCTTGGCCGTCGAGCGCGGCGGCGCCGGAAAATCCGAGCTGCGGCGAAGGCTCGACCGCGTCGCCCCTGAGCTTGGCGGGCGTCGTCGAGATCGCGCCGCCGCCGCCCTGGCTTTGCGGGTCGGCGATGCCGACGAGGGTGAGGTCGGGACTCTTCGCGGCGTCGCCGGCGAAGGCCGCGGGCACGAGATCGGGCACGCCATAGACGCGTATGAGGGCGAGATCGGTGGTCTTGTCCTCGGCCTGGCGGTCGGCGTCGCCGTGGCCGCTCACCACGATCACGTTGCAGCCGTCGGTCAGCTGGCGGTCGGTGAGAATGTGGCCGGCGGCGCTGACGATGATGCCGGTGCCGTACTCCACCTTGCGCCTGGGGGGCGCGCCGATCTGCGCGACGCCGGCGACGCCGGGAAAGGCGGTGAACGCGCTCGACATCACGACCGCCACCGGATCCATGATGTTCTCGGTCGCCTGATCGTAGAGCACGGTCATGCCGCGCACCTCGCCGTCCTTGAACTCGGCGCGCACGTAGAACTTTTTCAGGTTCTGCATGCCGGCCAGGATGAAGAAGTCCGGGCGCACGAAATTGACGTCGAGCCTGCGCGTCGAGGGCTCCTTCTTCTGTTGCTCGTAAACCGCCGTGAGCGTCGTGCCGGGCTCGCGGGTGCGGAAGGTTTCGACCTGCACCTGCCCCTGCGCCGAGGACCAGCGGGTGCCGGTCTTGCTCGGGCTCTTGTTCGGAACGTGCTTCGTCGGCAGGCCGAGCCGGGCGCCGGTCGCGGGATCGTCGACCATGGTCCAGCCGACCTGGGCCTGCCGCGCCTTCGCCAAGGCGGCGAGCAGGGCGCGCTCCTGCGTGTTGAGCGCGCCGGTTTCCTTGAACTTGCGATTGCGCTGGAACGCCTTGATGGCGGCCGACGTCTTGTCGTTGGCTTCGCCGTTGGCCAAGCCGTTGTAGTCGCCGGTCCAGGCGAGGTCGAACTGGATGGCGAGGCGGTCGGCCTGCGACAAAGAGGTATCGCGGCTCGGCGGTGCCGACGTGCGTTTGCGCGCTGCCGCGGCGGCGACGCGCAGGGTGCCTTCACCCACCGGCGCGGCCGCGGATGGACCGACGTGCGCCCGGCGGGCGGCGGCGCGGGCGTGCAGGACCGCGGCCCGGATGGCCGGCTTGCGGAACTTGCCGGTTTGCGCGGCGGGCTTCGGGGTCGCGCCCGCCTGCACGAGGGAATTGTCGCTCTGAGCGGCGGCGGACGACGCGACGAGGAGCGCAACGATGAAGGCACAAAAGATCCGCATGGGAACTCCCGCGCGCCGAGCCTCGCCCCCCGGGGCAAATCCTAGCCGATTGCCGCGGCGCCGCCAATCCGCCGTTGTCGAAGGATGGGGATCGGCGGGCGGTGACAGGCTTTGCGTTGACGGGTATGACCGCACCGCGAGGAGCGCCCATGCTCGGTCCCGAAGAGCTCGAACGCTATGCCCGCCACATCGTCCTGCGCGAGGTCGGCGGCCCCGGGCAAGCCGCGCTCAAGCGCGCGCGCGTGCTGGTGATCGGCGCCGGCGGGCTCGGCGCGCCGGCGCTGCTTTATCTCGCGGCCGCCGGCGTCGGCACATTGGGCGTGATCGACGACGACCGGGTCGCGCTCTCGAACCTGCAGCGACAGGTGATCCACGACACGCCGGGGATCGGCCAGCCCAAGGTCGAGAGCGCGGCGGCCGCGATCCGGCGTCTCAACCCGCACGTGACGGTGGAGACGCATCCGACGCGGCTCGTCGCCGCCAATGCGCTCGATCTCGTCGGCCGCTACGACATCGTCGCCGACGGCTCCGATAACTTCGCCACCCGCTATCTCGTCTCGGACGCTTGCTTCTTCGCCCGCAAGCCGCTCATCACCGCCGCGGTCGGCATTTTCGACGGCACGCTCACCACCATCCGCGCGCACGAGCGCGGCGCGGACGGACGGCCCAACCCGACCTACCGCTGCCTGTTTCCCGAGCCGCCGCCCCCGGGCACCGTTCCCGCCTGCGCCGAGGCGGGGATCCTCGGCGCGCTGACCGGCGTGCTCGGGTCGCTGGTGGCGCTCGAGGTGATCCGCGAGATCGTCGGTTTCGGCGAAGGCCTCACCGGCCGGCTCCTGATGCTCGACGCGCGCTCCATGCGATTCGAGACGCTTCGCTACGCCTGGGACCCGTCCAATCCGCTGTCGGGCGAGCACCCGACCATCACGGAGCTCGCGACGGACGGCGAGCAACGGGAAGGCGAATAGGCGACGCCATCATGCACCCTCTGTCCTCGGGCCCGCGCCGCCTTATTTCGTCCAGGTCGCGACCGCGGTCGTGCCCTTCATCACCGACCACTTGTTGTCGCCGGCGGTGAGGATGCGGAAGCAATTGGCCTTCGAACCCTTCCAGGTCGTGCAGAAGCCTTCCTTGGTCAGCTTCCAGGTGCCTTCGCCTTTGGCGCCGGTCCCGGCGAGCGGCTCGCGCGTCATCTTGCCGTCGGCGCCGAACACCATCTTGAACTTGACGTTCGAGGGCGTTGCGGAGGTGAAGGGCTGGCCGGTGAAGAAGGTCGACTGGATCTCGCTCGGTGTCAGCACTGCGGCAAGGGCCGGCGCGATCGAGGCAACGATCGCCATGCCGGCCACGAAGAATGCGCGCATGGGTGGCTCTCCCCTGGGTTTGCGTGAGCGCCACGATACAGCAAATTGCGGGAAGCCGCAGCACTCGGCGGTCCGCCGGTCGGCCAGCCGGGCAATAGCGGCGCGCCGGCCCGGGCGTCCTGCAATGATCCGCCGCCGGCGGGTCAGAGCATCGACGGCAGGACGCGATCCGGCGGGCGATGCCCGTCGAGGAAGGTCCTGATGTTGACGATGACCTTCTCGCCCATGTCGATGCGGCCTTCGAGCGTGGCCGAGCCCATATGCGGCAGCAGCACCACCTTGCCCAGGCGCGCGAGCTTGACCAGCTTGGGGTTGACCGCGGGCTCGTGCTCGAACACGTCGAGGCCGGCGCCGGCGATGTCGCCGGCCGCGATCAGGCGGATCAGCGCGTTCTCGTCGATGACCTCGCCGCGCGCGGTGTTGACGATATAGGCCTCCGGGCGAATGAGCTTGAGCCGGCGCGCCGACAGCAAATGGTAGGTCGCCGGCGTGTGCGGGCAATTGACCGAGATGATGTCCATGCGGGCGAGCATCTGGTCGAGGCTCTCCCAATAGGTCGCGGTGATCTCCTCCTCGACCTTGGCCGGAACGCGGCGGCGGTTGTGATAATGGATCTGCAGTCCGAAGGCGCGGGCGCGCCGCGCCACCGCCTGGCCGATGCGTCCCATGCCGATGATGCCCAGGCGCTTGCCCCAGATGCGGTGGCCGAGCATCCAGGTCGGCGACCAGCCGTTCCACGGCTTGTCCTCGCTTAGCACGGTAGCCCCTTCCGCCAGGCGGCGCGGCACCGCGAGGATGAGCGCCATGGTCATGTCGGCGGTGTCCTCGGTGAGCACGCCGGGCGTGTTGGTCACGGTGATGCCGCGGCTGAGCGCGGTCGCGACGTCGATATGGTCGACGCCGTTGCCGTAATTGGCGATCAGCTTGAGCTTCTCGCCGGCCCTGCTGAGCACCGAGGCATCGATCCGATCGGTGACGGTCGGCACCAGCACGTCGGCGCTCTTCACCGTTTCGGCGAGCTCGGCCTGGGTCATCGGCTTGTCGTCGAGGTTGAGCTGCGCGTCGAACAGCTCGCGCATGCGCGTTTCGACGCGGTCCGGCAGCTTGCGGGTGACGACGACCAGCGGCTTCTTGCGGTTCGCCATGGCTCGACCCTCGCCAACCCGCGACCCTGCGCAGCGGTCGGCGGCCCTGCGTTCAGGTCTCCTTAACCACCGTGCCCGACACTGGCGGCTCTTCGGCGCGGTCCCTCTGTAACAGATGGACGTGCGAAGACAAGCACCCGCGCCGGGCGCGGGCAGCACCCGCGTCACGATCGCCGCCACGCAATCTTGTTCCCGCGCCGGGCACCGATGAAATCGAAGCGTCGTTCGCAGCCGCATGCATGGTCGGTGACGCTCGCGGCGATCGCGGCGGTGCTGACGTGCGTCGCGGCGGCGCGGGCCGCGGGGGAAACCGGTCCGAAGAGCAACCTGCCGGTGCCGCGGTTCGTGAGCCTCAAGCCCGACCGCGTCAACGTGCGCGGCGGCCCCACGCGCGACCACGAGGTGACCTTCGTCTATACCCGCGCCGGCCTGCCCGTGGAGATTACCGCGGAATCAGACAATTGGCGGCGGATCCGCGACTGGGAAGGGTCGGAGGGCTGGGTCTACCACTCGCTGTTGTCGGGACGGCGCACCGCCGTGGCGATGCCCAAGGACAAGAACCAGCTCGTTCCGCTCCACGACAAGGGCGACGGCGAGGCGGCGATCGTCGCGCGATTGCAGGCCGGCGTGCTGGCGTCGGTCAAGCGCTGCACCGGGACCTGGTGCCACGTCGTCGGGCCGGGCTTCGACGGCTGGGCCGTGCAGGAACAGCTGTGGGGCGTCTATCCGAACGAGAAGATAGAATGAAAGCCGCTCGTGCCCCCGAACCCGAAGTTCGCACAGCCGTGCCGCAAGTCCGATTGCTAGCGCGCCTTGCGGCGCAGCCGCACCACCACGTCGATGCGCGCGACCTCGTAGCCCTCGGGCGGAACCGGAGTCTTGCCGACGACCACGTCGCTGTCGGGAATGTCGAGCAGGTCGTTCTCGCCCTCGACGAAGAAATGATGATGCTGCGAAACGTTGGTATCGAAATAGGTCTTCGATCCGTCGACGGCGACCTGGCGCAATAGCCCGACGTCCGTGAACTGGTGCAGGGTGTTGTAGACGGTCGCGAGCGAGACCGGCACCTTGGCCTTGGTCGATTCCTCGTACAGCATTTCGGCGGTGATGTGCCGGTCGCCCTTGCCGAACAGGATCCAACCGAGCGCCATGCGCTGGCGGGTCGGACGCAAGCCGACGTCCCGCAGCATGGATTTCACGTCATGCCAGGGACAGCCGGTGAGCGCGGAGCGCGCCGCCGGGCGCCGCTCGGCTCCCCCCATCGCATTGGCGACAACGACGGTGCGCGACGGTGTCGTGGACACTGCTGGACCTTCCGATACTTACGCGATTGTTACATCTGTAACATATTGGCCCGAAGATGCAACCGCCCCCCAACGAGCCTGGGGCAATTCTAATCTGGCGGTATTCGGCAGGGGAAGGCTGGCTTTGCCCCCCGGGCGCCCTATGTTAGGACTTTGCGGCATTGCGGACCGATCCAAGGACACGACGGATGGACAACCGGCGCACAAGCTTCGGATACGATGACCTATTGGCGTGCGCGCGCGGGGAACTCTTCGGCGCGGGCAATGCCCAGCTGCCGCTCCCCCCCATGCTGATGTTCGACCGCATCTCCGAGATCGCGGAAGCCGGGGGGGAATACGGCAAGGGCCTCGTGCGCGCCGTGCTCGAGCTCAAGCCGGATCTTTGGTTCTTCCCCTGTCATTTCAAGGGCGATCCGGTCATGCCGGGCTGCCTCGGCCTGGACGCCCTCTGGCAGCTCTTGGGCTTCTTCCTGGGCTGGCTCGGGGCGCCCGGAAAGGGCCGCGCGCTCGGCCTGGGCGAGCTCAAGTTCTCCGGCCAGGTCGTGCCCACGGTCAAGAACGTCGTCTACGGTATCGACGTCAAGCGGGTCATGCGCTCCAAGCTCGTGCTCGGCATCGCCGACGGCTGGCTTTCGGCGGACGGCTCCATCATCTATCGGGCGATGGACCTCAAGGTCGGCCTGTTCCGCAACGAAGTGATGCAGCCGAGCGGAGGGTGAGGCGACGCCCGCGCGGCGTTGCGCCGATCAGATGCGGACGAGGCGCGCATGAGACGGGTGGTCGTCACCGGGATGGGCATCGTCTCATCGATCGGCAACAACACCCAGGAAGTCTTGGCGAGCCTGCGCGAGGCCAAGTCGGGCATCTCGCGCGCCGACAAATATGCCGAGCTCGGCTTCCGCTGCCAGGTGCACGGCGCCCCCACCCTGAACCCGGAAGAGGCGATCGACCGCCGCGCGCTGCGCTTTCTCGGCGGCGGCGCGGCCTGGAACCATGTCGCCATGGAGCAGGCGATCCGCGATGCCGGCCTCGAGGCGAGCGAGGTCTCGCACGAGATGACGGGCATAATCATGGGCTCGGGCGGGCCCTCGACGCGTACCATCGTCGAGGCCGCCGACACCGCGCGAACCAAGAGCCCGAAGCGCGTCGGCCCCTTCGCCGTGCCCAAATCGATGTCCTCGACCGCCTCCGCCACGCTCGCCACCTGGTTCAAGATCAAGGGCGTCAACTACTCGATCTCCTCGGCTTGCGCGACGTCCAACCATTGCATCGGCAACGCGACCGAGCTGATCCAGATGGGCAAGCAGGACGTGGTCTTCGCGGGCGGTTGCGAGGAGCTGGACTGGACGCTGTCGGTGTTGTTCGACGCGATGGGCGCGATGTCCTCGGGCTTCAACCAGACGCCCGCGAAGGCCTCGCGCGCCTACGACGTCGACCGCGACGGCTTCGTCATCGCCGGTGGCGCCGGCGTGGTGGTGCTGGAGGAGCTCGAGCATGCCCGCGCGCGCGGCGCCCGCGTCTACTCCGAGGTGGCGGGCTACGGCGCCACCTCCGACGGCTTCGACATGGTGGCGCCCTCGGGCGAGGGGGCGGTGCGCTGCATGCGAATGGCGCTCAAGGACGTCAAGGCGCCGGTCGACTACATCAATCCGCACGCCACCTCGACCCCGATCGGCGACCTCAAGGAGATCGAGGCGATCCGCGAGGTCTTCGACGACCGCTGCCCGCCGATCGCGGCGACGAAATCGCTCACCGGCCATTCGCTCGGCGCCGCCGGCGTGCAAGAGGCGATCTACTCCGTGCTGATGATGAACAACGGCTTCATCTGCGAGAGCGCCAATATCGAGAAGCTCGATCCGGCCTTCGCCGACGTGCCGATCGTGCGCGAGCGCCGCGACGGCGTGAAGCTCGGCTGCGTGCTGTCGAACTCGTTCGGTTTCGGCGGCACCAACGCCTCGATCGTGCTCAAGCGCCTGGAGGCTTGAGCGCGCGCGTAAAGGTTAACTCGCGGCGTCGCGAGCGACGGGAAGCAGCGTAGGAGTAGACTGGAGTCGGCATGACACAATTGATGCAAGGCAAGCGCGGGCTGATCATGGGGGTCGCCAACGACCACTCGATTGCCTGGGGGATCGCCCGGACGCTCGCCGCGCAGGGCGCAACCCTCGCCTTCACCTATCAGAGCGAGGCGCTGGGCCGGCGCGTCAAGCCGCTGGCGCAGTCGCTCGGCGCGTCGCTCCTGCTGCCGTGCGACGTCGAGCAGATCGAAACCGTCGACGCCGCCTTCGGCGCGGTCGCGGAGAAATGGGGCTCGCTCGACTTCCTCGTCCATGCCATCGCGTTTTCCGACAAGAACGAGCTCAAAGGCCGCTACGCCGACACCACGCGCGCGAATTTCGTGCGCACCATGATCATCTCCTGCTTTTCGTTCACCGAGGTGGCGAAACGCGCGGCGGTGCTGATGCCGGCGGGCGGCGCGATGGTCACGCTGACCTACAATGGCGGCCAGCGGGCGATGCCGAACTACAACGTCATGGGGGTGGCGAAAGCCGCGCTCGAGGCCTCGGTCCGCTATCTCGCGGTCGATTTCGGGCCCGCCGCCATCCGCGTCAATGCCATCTCGGCCGGGCCGATCCGCACGCTGGCCGGCGCCGGCATCAGCGATGCGCGGCAGATGTTCGCGTTCCAGCAGCGGCACTCGCCGCTGCGCCGGGGGGTGACCCTCGACGAGATCGGCGGTGCCGCGCTCTACCTGCTCTCCGACCTCTCGACCGGCGTCACCGGCGACGTCCACTTCGTCGATTCCGGCTATAACGTCGTCGCCATGCCGCATCCGGCCTCGCTCAAGGACGAAACCGCGGCGAACGAGAGCGCGATCGCCAAGGACGCGGCGCAGTAGTCTCTCCCTTCGCGGCGCACCGGAGCGCGTGATGCGCGACCCCTGGTATCACAACGAGGAGCCGCTCGATCGGCTCGCCGCCGACGACCGCGTCGCGCCCGCGATCACGCGCCTGCAATGGCTCAAGCTCGCGAGCGGTCTGATCGCGCTCGCCCTCATTGCGGCGATCTGGATCAATTGGCACCAGGGGTGAGTTTATCCGCCCCGATCTCTTCGACGAGAGCGTCACCGACGACGGCGCGGAAGTCGGCGATGGCGTCGAGGATGTGGTAGAGCGCAAGGGGCGCGCGCTGGCGAGGCATCACATGCCTGCACCGCCTCGCGGAGGACCTGGTCGCGGATACGGCGGTGGAGCCCCCGTCGCGTGACGACGTCGACGTTTGCGCCGAGGCGAGCGGCAAGACGCTGCTGCACGCCGACGAGGTCGATCAGGTTGAACTTGGATTCAGGGTCATAATCGACAATCACGTCGACGTCGCTCGTCGGGCTCGCGTCGCCTCGGGCCACCGACCCGAAGACGTAAAGCGCCGTCACGCCGCACGCGTGCAGCGCGGGCCGTTCGGGCGCGACCAAGCGTCTGACGTCCTCGATGTTCATGACGGGGATGATACCCCGGCTGCCGCCTGATCAAAACGGGCGGCCACTGGCCGCCCGTTCGTTCGGGTGGTGGGCTACTCCCCGCCCACCGCCTCCTGCCGCTGCTCGGCGGCCTCGGCTTTCTGCTTGGCTTCGAGGTCCTCGCCGGTCGCCTGGTCGACGACCTTCATCGACAGGCGCACCTTGCCGCGCTCGTCGAAGCCGAGCAGCTTGACCTTCACCTTGTCGCCTTCCTTCACCACGTCGGTGACCTTCTGCACCCGGCGCGGCGCCAGCTGGCTGATATGCACGAGGCCGTCCTTGGCGCCGAAGAAGTTCACGAAGGCGCCGAAGTCCATCACCTTGACGACCGTGCCGTCGTAGATGTGGCCGAGCTCGGGCTCGGACGCGATCGACTTGATCCAGTTGATCGCCGCCTTCATCGCCTCGCCGTTGGCGGAGGCCACCTTCACCGTCCCGTCGTCGGAAATGTCGATCTTGGCGCCGGTCTTCTCCACGATCTCGCGGATCACCTTGCCGCCGGCGCCGATCACCTCGCGGATCTTGTCGACCGGGATGTTGAACACCTCGATGCGCGGCGCGTGCTCGCCGAGCTGGGCGCGATGCTGGGTGAGCGCCTTCGCCATCTCGTTCAGGATGTGGATGCGGCCGTCCTTCGCCTGGTCGAGCGCGACGCGCATGATCTCCTCGGTGATGCCGGCAATCTTGATGTCCATCTGCAGCGAGGTCACGCCGCGCTCGGTGCCGGCGACCTTGAAATCCATGTCGCCGAGATGGTCCTCGTCGCCGAGGATGTCGGAAAGCACGGCGTAACGCTGGTCCTCGAGAATGAGGCCCATGGCGATGCCGGCCGTCGGGCGCTTCATCGGCACGCCGGCGTCCATCAGCGCGAGCGAGCTGCCGCATACGGTGGCCATGGAGGAGGAGCCGTTCGACTCCGTGATCTCCGAGACCACGCGCAGCGTGTAGGGAAACTCGTGGTGCGGCGGCAATACCGGATGGATGGCGCGCCAGGCGAGCTTGCCGTGGCCGACCTCGCGCCGGCGCGGCCCGGCCATGCGGCCGGTCTCGCCGACCGAGAACGGCGGGAAGTTGTAATGCAGCAGGAACGTCTCCTTGTAGGTTCCCTGCAGCGCGTCGACCCACTGCTCGTCCTCGCCGGTGCCGAGGGTGGCTATCACCAGCGCCTGGGTCTCGCCGCGGGTGAACAGCGCCGAGCCGTGCGCGCGCGGCAGCACGCCGACCTCGGAGACGATGGGACGCACGGTCTTCACGTCGCGGCCGTCGATGCGCCTGCCGGTGTCGAGGATGTTCCAGCGCACGATCTTGGCTTCGAGCTCCTTGAACACGCCGGCGACCTGCTGCGCCGGATAGGGCGGGTTGTCCACGCCCTCCGGAGAGAACTGCGCGATCACCTTGGTCTTGGCGGCGTCGATCGCCTTGTGCCGCTCGGCCTTCTGCGCAACGCCATAGGCCGCGCGCAGGTCCTGCTCGATCAGCGCGAGCATGTCCTTCGCGAGCGCCGTGTTGTCCGGCCGGGCGAGCTCGCGCGGCTCCTTCGCCGCCTTTTCCGCGAGCCTGATGATGGCGTCGATCACCGGCTGGAAATGACGGTGGCCGAACATGACGGCGCCGAGCATCACGTCCTCGGTCAGCTCCTTGGCTTCCGATTCGACCATCAGCACCGCGTCCTGCGTGCCGGCGACGACGAGGTCGAGCTGGCTCTCCGCCATCTCGTCGAGCACCGGGTTGAGCACGTATTCGTTGTTGATGAAACCGACGCGCGCCGCGCCGATCGGGCCCATGAACGGAGCACCGGAGAGGGTCAGCGCGGCCGAGGCCGCGATCATCGCCAGGATATCGGGATCGTTCTCGAGGTCGTGCGACAGCGTCGTCACGATCACCTGGGTTTCGTTGCGCCAGCCGTCGGCGAACAGCGGCCGCACCGGGCGGTCGATCAGCCGCGAGACCAGCGTCTCTTTCTCGGTCGGGCGGCCTTCGCGCTTGAAATAGCCGCCGGGGATGCGGCCCGCGGCGTAGAATTTCTCCTGGTAGTCGACGGTGAGCGGCAGGAAGTCGACGCCTTCTCGCCGCTCCTTGGCGGCGACCACGGTCGCCAGCACCTTCGATTCGCCGTAGGTGGCGACGACGGCGCCGTCGGCCTGGCGCGCGATCTTGCCGGTCTCTAGGAGGAGCTTGCGCCCTCCCCAGTCGAGCTCAACACGATGGATATCGAACATTGCGAGTGTCTTTCATGGTTTTTGCGAAAGGGCGAAAGCCATGAGCAAGACGGCGAGAGGCTGCCGCTCGCGGCCGAGCCGCCGCGCGAATCAGCTTCCGGCGATCCTGCCATGGCCTTCGAGCCTTCCATCGAACGGACGGGCGATCATTCGACCCCCGTCGGAATCGGCAGCGGCCTTGCTGCCGGACGATCAGCGGATGGATCAGGTATCCGCTCCGAAACGCGCAAGCACGCTGCGCGCAATCCTCAGCGGCGAATGCCCAGCCGCTCGATCAACGACTTGTAACGCGCCTGGTCGACGCGGGCGAGGTAATCGAGGAGCTGGCGACGCTGGGAAACGAGCTTGAGCAGGCCACGCCGGGAATGATTGTCCTTGACGTGGGTCTTGAAATGCTCGGTGAGGCTGCTGATGCGCTCCGAAAGGATCGCCACCTGCACCTCCGGCGAACCGGTGTCGCCGGCCTTGGTCGCATAGGTCTTGATGACTTCGGCCTTGCGGCCGGACGATATCGACATCGGGCTGTCCTTTTCCTCTCGGGTTATCACGGTCTGCGGCCGGGCCGGGATGTCGTCCAGCACGGTCACCTCAACGAGTTGCGCGGGCATGAGCCCGCGCAACCCGGGCCATATCGCAAAACCGCGGCCGAAGCCAGCGGAAATTGCGGGTAGGGGTCGGAACTCGCCGGTGCGCCAATGGTCGTCGTGGCTGCGCATCGATTGTCGCTGTGGCTTCGCATCTCGTCCCTTGTCCGCGGGGTCCTATGGGCGGGGCAGATTGAAGATGCGCCGGGGGCGCAATTCGCCCTTCTCGACCTCGGCCAGCGCGATCAGCGACCCGTGCGCCGAGACCGACACCCACCCCTCGATCACGGGCGCGTCGCGGCCGCGCAGCAGCACCGCCTGCCCGCGGGCAAGCCGGCCGGCATCGGCGGAGCTCACGCGCAGCGCCGGCAGCGCCGCGAGACCCGCCGCCACCGGCAGCAGGCGCGACGGCTCGGCAGGTTCCCCGCCGCGCTCGAGGGCATCAAGGCTCGTGGCGACCTCCTCGGTAAACGGTCCGACGGTCGTGCGACGCAGCGCCGCGACGTGTCCAAAACATCCGAGCGCGCGGCCGAGGTCGCGGGCGAGCGCCCGCACATAGGTGCCCTTGCCGCACTCGGCGTCAAACTCGGCGTGGTCGCGGTCGGGAAACCCGACCAGTTCGAGGCGGTGAATCTCGACCGGCCGGGGCTCGAGCACCACCACCTCGCCGTCGCGCGCGAGGTCGTAGGCGCGCTCGCCCTCGATCTTCACCGCGGAGAAGCGCGGCGGCACCTGCTCGATCCGGCCGGTGAAGCGCGGCAACAGGGCGCGGATCGCATCGGCGCCCGGACGCTCCCCGCTCATCGCGCTGACGCGGCCTTCGGCGTCGTCGGTGTCGCGCTCCTCGCCCCAGCGCACGGTGAAGTGGTAGACCTTGCGGCCTTCCATGACGAAGGGAACGGTCTTGGTCGCCTCGCCGAGCGCGATCGGCAACAGGCCCGATGCCAGCGGGTCGAGGGTGCCGGCGTGACCGGCGCGCTTGGCCTGGAACATGCGTTTCACCACGGCGACCGCGTGGGTCGAGGTCATGCCGACGGGCTTGTCGAGCACGAGCCAGCCGTTCACGTCGCGCTTCTCGCGCTTGCGCCTGGGCGCACTGACTGCGGTCTCGGGCTTGACGTCGTTCAACTCTCGTCGTCCTCGTCGTCGGAGCTCGTTTCGTCCGTAGGCTCGGGTTGCAAATCGCGCCGGACTTCAGGCGTTCGCAAAAGCTTCTCGATGCGTTCGGCTTCGTCGAATCGCTCGTCGAGCCGGAACCTGATCTCGGGCGCGAATTTCAGGTTGACGCGGTGCGCGAGCTCGCCGCGGAGGAACCGTTTGTTGCGCTCGAGCGCGGCGAGCACGGGTTGCGCGTCGCGTCCGCCGAGCGGCATCAAGTAGATGGTGGCGAGCCGCAGATCCGCGGTCATCCGCACCTCGGGCACGGTGATCAGGTGGTCTTCGATCACGGCATCGTGCACCTCGCCGCGCGCCAGCATCTCCGCGAGCGCATGGCGGACGAGCTCGCCGACGCGCAGCTGGCGCTGCGAAGGGCTCGTCTCGCGTTGATGTCGGCGGGGCATGATCGTCCTGGATTTTTCGCCATGCCCGAAGGCGGCCCGGGCGCCCATCTGCGAACGGGATGGACCGCCGCCGGCAATGACGGGCGAAATGCGGCTTGCGCCGGCATCCGAGCTCACAGCGAGCGCTGCACCGTCTCTACCCGGTAGCACTCGATGACGTCGCCGACCTTCATGTCCTGGTAGTGCTCGAAGGCCATGCCGCATTCCTGCCCGGCGAGCACTTCGCGCGCGTCGTCCTTGAAGCGCTTGAGCTGGCTGAGCTTGCCTTCGTGCACGACCACGTTGTCGCGGATGAGCCGCACATTGGCGCCGCGCTCGACCACGCCATCGGTGACGCGGCAGCCCGCCACGTTGCCGACCTTGGAGACCTTGAAAATCTCCAGGATGGTGGCGTTGCCGAGCATGGTCTCGCGAATCGTCGGCGCCAACAGGCCGGACATCGCCTTCTTCACGTCGTCGACGAGATCGTAGATGATGTTGTAGTAGCGGATCTCGACGCCGGTCTGCTCGGCCGCCTCGCGCGCCTCCTTGTGGGCGCGTACGTTGAAGCCGATGATCGCCGCGCCCGACGCCGCCGCCAGCGTGACGTCCGATTCGGTGATGCCGCCGACGCTGGCGTGCAGAACGCGCGCGGTGACCTCGCTGGTGCCGAGCGCGTCGAGCGCGCCGATGATGGCTTCGAGCGAGCCCTGCACGTCGGCCTTCACGAGCAGCGGGAATTCCTTGCGCCCGGCGGTCTTGAGCTGGCTCATCATCTGCTCGAGCGAGCCGCGCATGCCGGTTGCGCGCGCGGCGACCTTCTCGCGCTTCTGCCGCGCGCGGTAGGCGGTGACCTCGCGGGCGCGCGCCTCGTTGTCCACCACCGCCAGGCGGTCGCCGGCCTCGGGCGTGCCGTTGAAGCCGAGCACCTCGACCGGAGTCGAGGGGCCGGCGGTCTCCACCGGCGCGCCGGTGTCCGAGACCAGCGCGCGCACGCGGCCCCATTCGGCGCCGGCGACGACGACATCGCCGCCGCGCAGGGTGCCGCGCTGCACCAGCACGGTGGCGACCGGGCCGCGCCCGCGGTCGAGCTTGGCCTCGATGACGGTGCCCTCGGCCGGCCGGTCCGGATTGGCCCTGAGATCGAGAATTTCGGCCTGCAGCCCGATCGTCTCGAGCAGCTTGTCGATGTTGGTCCGCTTGGTCGCCGACACCTCGACGTCGAGCACGTCGCCGCCGAGCGATTCGACCTGGACCTCGTGCTGCAGCAGCTCGGTGCGCACCCGCTCCGGCTTGGCGTCCGGCCGGTCGATCTTGTTGATCGCGACGATCATCGGCACCTTGGCGGCCTTGGCATGGTGGATCGCCTCGACCGTCTGCGGCATGACGCCGTCGTCGGCGGCGACCACCAGCACGACGACGTCGGTCACCTTGGCGCCGCGCGCGCGCATGGCGGTGAAGGCGGCGTGGCCCGGAGTGTCGATGAAGGTGATCTTGTTGCCGGAGGGCGCCGTCACCCGGTAGGCGCCGATGTGCTGGGTGATGCCTCCGGCTTCCCCCGCCGCCACCTCGGTCGACCGGATGGCGTCGAGCAGCGAAGTCTTGCCGTGGTCGACGTGTCCCATGACGGTCACGATCGGCGGACGCGGAACCAGCGCGGCCGGATCGTCGGCGATGTCGAACAGGCCTTCTTCCACGTCGGACTCCGCTACGCGCCTGACGGAATGGCCCAATTCCTCGGCCAGGAGCTGGGCGGTATCGGCGTCGATCACATCGTTGATCTGGGCCATGTGACCCTGCTTCATCAACAGCTTGATCACGTCGACCGAGCGCTCGGCCATGCGGTTGGCGAGCTCTTGGATGGTGATGGTTTCCGGAATGGTGACCTCGCGGACGAGCTTTTCCTTCGGCTCGTCGGCGGCGTGACCCTTGAGCCGTTGCACGCGCCGGCGGAAGGCTGCGACCGAGCGCTCGCGCTCCTCGTCGGCGCTGAGCGCGGTCACCAGCGTGAGCCGTCCGCGGCTCTTCTGGACGCCGGCGCGCGCGGGCTTGGGCGCCGGGGCCGGGCGCGCGGCGCCGGCACTGCCGCGGCGGGGGCGCGGGGCCTCGTCCTCGTCGGGCTCGAGCGCCGGCCGCGCGGCCGCCGATCGCGCCGCGGTATCCTCGCCGAAGCGCTTCTTCGCTTCCTGCTCGGCCTTGACCTTGGTCTCAAGCTCCTGCTTGCGGCGCTTGTCCTCGTCGGCCTTGCGCGCCTCGGCGGCCTCGCGCTCGGCACGCTCCGCGGCCTCCCGCGACTTGCGAATGAACGCTTCCTCTTCCGCGATCTTGCGCTCTTCCGCCTCGCGCAGCCGGGCATCGTTGAGGGCATGGACGCGCGCTTTCTGCTCCTCCTCGGTCAGGCTGCGCAGCACCAGGCCGCCGGTCGGCTTGGGCGGGGGGGCGGCCGGAACCGGGCTCGGCGCGGCGGTCGCCGCGGCCGCCGCGGCCTTGCCGGCCGCGGGTCGCTTGGCCGTGGCCGCCGGGGCGGCCGTCTCGGCCTTCGCCCGCGTCGGTACCCGGCTTTTCACCTTCTCGACGACGACCGCCTTGGTGCGGCCATGGCTGAAGCTCTGGCGCACGACGCCCTGCTCGACGCCGCGGCCCTTCAGGCTCAACGGCTTGCTGGGGGCGACGCTCAGCTTCTTTTCGCCAGTCTTTTCCGTCGTTTCAGCCATTCCAATCTCAATTCTCCGGCATTCCGCCGTGGTTCCCGTCGTCGCGCCGCAATTCGGCCTTGGCCGCTTCGGGGACGCGATGTTTGCCCATGCCGGGCACCCCCGACATGGAGCCGGCCCGGAAACAGTCAAGGCGCGCCGTGCGCGCCAGGAAGGTCTCGCTTTCGGGACCGGCAAGCAGGGCTGCATGTATCACATTTGACCGTCCCAATGCCAAATCCAATTGCGCCGAGCTGAAGGCGTCGACGACGGCGATCCGGGCCGCGTCCTCCCGCTGGCGCAGCACCCCGGCGAGCTTTCTCCTTCCATCGGGGGCGGCATCGGCGGCATTGAGCAGGGCCGCCACCCGGCCGCGCACGAGCGCGGTCTCGACCTTGGCGAAGCCGACCGCGACCTTGCCCGCCTTGTGCGACATCGCGAGCGCGTCGAGCGCGGCCTGCTCGAGCAGCCGCTCGGTCACCGCCACGAGATCGGGCGCGACCCGAACGTCCCGCCGGAAGCCGCGCGCAAACGCCTTGCGCGCGATCGCGGCCGCCAGCGCCTGCCGCGTCGCCGTGATCCAGATGCCGCGGCCAGGGAGCCGCCGCTTGAGGTCGGGGACCGGCGCGCCGTCGGGGCCGACGACGAAGCGGATCATCGCGTCGACCGGCTTCACCTCGCCGGTCGCGGCGCAAAACCGTTCCGTCCCGGGCGCGCTCTTGCGCGGCCCGGCGTCGAGTCCGTCATCGCGCGTTCCAATCGGCATGCGTCCTCATTCTCGACGTTCTCAGGTCGGCGCGGTGGTGGCCTCGACCGCAATCTCCTCGGCGGGCGGGGGCGCCAAATCCTCCTCCTTGATCCAGCCGGCCTTGACGCGCGCCTGCATGATCAGCGACTCGGCCTCGTCGCGCGACAGATCGAATTCGTCGAGGAAGCCGGGATTGTGGATCGTCTCGCCGTCCTTGCGCTCGCTCCAGCCCAACAGATCGTCGGTGGCGCAGCCCGCCAGATCCTCGACCGTCTTGACCTCGTTCTCGCCCAGCTTCACCAGCATGGCGGTGGTGACGCCGGGGATCTCCTTGAGCGCGTCCTCGACGCCGAGCTCCTGGCGCTTGGCGTCGAGCTCGGCCTCCTGCTGCCCGAGATAATCGCGGGCGCGCGCCTGCAATTCGCGCGCGGTGTCCTCGTCGAAGCCTTCGATGCCGGCGAGCTCCTTCTCGTCGACCATGGCGAGCTCCTCGACCGAGGTGAAACCTTCCGACGCGAGCAGCTGGCCGACCACCTCGTCGAGGTTGAGTGCGTCAATGAACAGCCGGGTGCGTTTCTCGAACTCGGCCTGCCGGTGCTCCGATTCCTCCTGCTCGGTGACGATGTCGATGTCCCAGCCGGTGAGCTGCGAGGCCAGCCGCACGTTCTGCCCGCGCCGGCCGATGGCAAGCGAAAGCTGCTGGTCGGGAACGACCACCTCCATGCGGTGGCGGTCCTCGTCGAGCACGACCTTGGCGACCTCGGCGGGGGCGAGCGCATTGACCACGAAGTTGGCGGGGTCCGCCGTCCACGGGATGATGTCGATCTTCTCCCCTTGCAGCTCGTTGACGACCGCTTGCACGCGGGAGCCGCGCATGCCGACGCAGGCGCCGACCGGATCGACCGAGGAGTCGCGCGAGATCACCGCGATCTTCGCGCGCGAGCCGGGGTCGCGCGCCACCGCCTTGACCTCGACGATGCCGTCGTAGATTTCCGGGACCTCCTGCGCGAACAGCTTGGCCATGAATTGGGGGTGCGTGCGCGAGAGAAAGATCTGCGGCCCGCGCGGTTCGCGCCGCACGTCGTAGATGAAGGCGCGGATGCGGTCGCCGTTGCGGAACGTCTCCCGCGGCAGCATTTCATCGCGGCGCACGATCGCCTCGCCGCGGCCGAGGTCGACCACCACGTTGCCGTACTCGACCCGCTTGACGATGCCGTTGACGATGTCGCCGATGCGATCCTTGTATTCCTGGTACTGCCGGTCGCGCTCGGCCTCGCGCACCTTCTGCACGATCACCTGCTTCGCCGACTGGGCGGCGATGCGGCCATATTCGAGCGGCGGCAGGGGCTCGGCGATATAGTCGCCGATCTGGGCGGCCGGATTGCGCTTCTTGGCGTCCTCGACCGAAATCTGCGTCGAGTCGTTTTCGACGAGGTCGACCACCAGCAACAGGCGCGACAGGCGCATTTCGCCGGTCTTCGGATTGATCTCGGCGCGAACTTCCGTCTCGCTGCCGTAGCGCGAGCGCGCCGCCTTCTGGATAGCATCTTCCATGGCGGCGATGACGATGCCGCGGTCGATCGATTTCTCGCGCGCGACCGCGTCGGCGATCTGCAGCAGCTCGAGCCGGTTGGCGCTGACGGCCATCGGTCACTCTCCTTCGTTCGGCGCCCGGCGATCGCTCGGCCGGGGCTGGAAATGCTGGGGTGGGGCGGAAGACGGACGCTCCGCGTCATCGGCGCGGCGCGCGGCGCGCTCCGCGGCCTTGCCGCGCCTGAGCGATTCGGCGATGAGCGCATCGGTGAGGACGAGCCTGGCCTCGGCCATGTCCTCGATTGGAAGCGACACCTCGGTCGCCTCGCCGGAGGCGGCATCGTCGCCGCGCAGGCGGGCACGATCGCCGTCAACGCCCAGCAGCAGGCCACGGAAGCGCCGCCGTCCGTCGATCGCGGTCGCGAGCTCGATCTTGACCTGGTGGCCCGCAAATCGTTCGAAATCCGAGCGCCGCACCAGCGGCCGGTCGAGGCCCGGCGACGACACTTCAAGCCGATAGGCGCGCTCGATGGGATCGGCCACGTCGAGCACCGGCGAGAGCGCCCGCGAGACCGCCTCGCAGTCCTCGACCGTCATCGTCCCATCCGCCCGCTCGGCCATGATCTGGAGGGTGCAGCCGTCGAGCCCCGAAATCTTCACCCGGACTAGGCGGTAACCCATGCCGCCGAGGACGGGCTCGACGATCGCGGCCACGCGGGCCGCGACGCCCTGCTCCGCGATGAGGCGCGGCTCGGTATCGGCTTGAAGCACGTCGATAGCTGGCGTCATTCGCGTGTTCGTCGGCGCTGAACTTCTGCCTTAAGTCTCGGTCCCGAGCGGGTCGCCGATGCGGTTTCTCTCGGTCCGATTCCGGTAACAAAAAAGAGCGGGCCCCGGCGGAACCCACTCTCAAAAACCGATCGGATCGTATCCGATCGTTATGAGATATCCAAAAGCTGGACGGACCGAATATAGCGATTTACGCGGTGGGCGCAAGGGTCGATCGGTAGTCGATCGGTAGTCGATCGGTGGTCGATCAGCGGGTCGATCGGTCGGGTGTCGAGCGCTCGATCCCCCTCGGACGTGCCGGTCGAAAACGCCGTCAGGTCCGCCCCGCTAACCGGCAATTAACTAACCGTTCCTTCAGATTCCTCTTTTAGCGTGGGCGGCCGGCCTTGCCTGCCGCGCAATCGGAAAAGTCGCGTTCGGCGTTTTTTGGACCCTGAAATGGCTGCTCCCGTCTCGTTCATCCCGGAACTCGAAGAGGTGCTCCAGCACGGCTCGCCCGAGCGGCGGGCCGAGACGCTCAGACGCATCACCGCGCTTTTTCTCGACGGAGCGAGCCGATTCAACGAGGATCACGTGCGGCTGTTCGACGACGTGTTCAGCCGCCTGCTCGCCGAGATCGAGGCCAAGGCCCGCGCCGAGCTGTCCCATCGCCTCGCGCCGCTCGGGAATGCGCCGCTCGAGGTGGTGCGCCGGCTTGCGCACGACGACGACATCGCGGTCGCGGGCCCGGTTCTCGAGGAATCGCCGCGGCTCAGCGATGCCGATCTCGTCGACATCGCCGAGACCAAGAGTCAGGCGCATTTGCTCGCCATTTCCGGGCGGGCCGGGATCGCCGAGCCGGTGACCGACGTCCTGGTGCGCCGCGGCGATCGCGAGGTCATGCACCGCGTCGCCGACAATCGCGGCGCGCGGTTGTCCGATGGCGGCTTCTGCGCGCTGGTCGGCCGGGCGGAAAAGGACGGCGCGCTGGCCGAGAAGGTCGGATCGCGTCCGGACCTTCCGCCGCGGCTGTTTCGCGACCTCCTGCTCAAGGCCACGGAAGTGGTCCAGCAGCGGCTGTTCGCCGGGGCGAGGCCGGAAGTGCGCTCCGAAATCCGGCGCGTGCTGGCGAAGATCTCGGACGAGGTGGGCGCGACCGCGCCGCCGCGCGATTACTCGGTTGCCCGGCGCGCGGTCGAGGCGTTGCAGCGGGAGGGCGGGCTCACCGAAGCCGCCCTCGTCGACTACGCCAAGAAGTCGAGATACGAGGAGACGATCGCGGCACTGGCGTGCCTTTGCGCCGTGCCGATCGAGGTGGTGGATCGGCTGATGGGCGGCGAGCGGCCCGATCCGATCCTCATCCTCTGCAAGTCGGCGGGCTGGGGATGGCCGACCGCGAAAGCGATCATCATGGCGCGGGCGGGCGGCAAGGGCACGTCGAGCCAGGGTCTCGATACCGCCTTTGCGAATTTCGAACGGCTGTCGCCGACCACGGCGCAGCGCGTGATGCGGTTTTGGCAGGCGCGCACGACGGAGGGCGGACGAAGCACGACCCACGACGGGCGACGCAACGGGTAGGCGGCCGGTTTTTCTGCCGGGCGCATTTGCGGCCCGCACGGGATCATGGCCGGGAAGCCCGCTCCTGAAATGTGCGCGAGCTCTCGGCCCTCGCCGCGGCATCGTCGATCCGGCGGAAGATCAGATAGCACGGCACGCGCCCCTCGCGCTCGGCCTTGGCCTCGTAACGCGTGCGCGTAAAGCCCGGCCAGGGATGCCGCCAATCGTCGGCACGCTCCGCGGTCCAAGCGAAAGCGGGCGATCGGATGAGGCGAAGGAGCGTCCAGGCGGCGTAATCGGCAATGTCGGTGGCGAAGCGGAACTCGCCGCCGGGCCGCAAGATGCGCGCGATCTCGGCGACGCTGCGGTCCTGGACGAAGCGACGTTTCCAGTGCCGCCGCTTCGGCCAAGGATCGGGATAGATCAGGTCGACGCGCGCCAGCGAGGCCGGCGGCAGCCACTCGAGCAGGAACGTTGCATCCCCGAAGTGAAGCCGAACGTTGCGCAGCTCATTCGCTTCGATCGCGGCAAGCGCCTTGGCCATCCCGTTCACGAAAGGCTCGACGCCGATGAAGCCGATTTGCGGACATTGCCCGGCTTGCGCGATCATGTGCTCGCCGCCGCCGAAGCCGATTTCGAGGCGGATCTCGTCGACGGCGATGGGGAACAGGGCGGGGAGGCCGGCCGGAGCGGGCGCGCCGAGATCGACGGCAAGCTTCGGCAGCAGCGTCTCCATCAGGGCCGCTTGGCGCGGCCGCAATGCATGACCTTTACGGCGCCCGAAAAAGGCGCCGCGCCGAGCGTCGGTCGGGTCGGAGACGGGCATGGCGGTCTTACCGACCGCCATGTTGAACGCGTCGCGTCGCCGCGTCGACCGGGATCAGCCGACCGCGCCGATGATGTCCTTCACCAAGTCGGTCTTCTCCCATGAGAAGCCGCCGTCCTTGTCCGGCGCGCGACCGAAATGGCCATAGGCGGCGGTGCGGCGATAGATTGGCCGGCTGAGCTTGAGCGTGCGGCGGATGTTGGTCGGCGTGAGCCGGAAGATCTCGGGCAGCGCCCGTTCGAGCTTCTTCTCGGCGACCTTGCCGGTGCCGTGGGTATCGACCAGCAGCGACATCGGATCGGCGACGCCGATCGCGTAGGCGATCTGGATGGTGCAGCGGTCGGCGATGCCGGCGGCGACCACGTTCTTGGCGAGATAGCGCGCGGCATAGGCCGCCGAGCGGTCGACCTTGGTCGGGTCCTTGCCGGAAAAGGCGCCGCCGCCGTGCGGCGCATAGCCACCGTAGGTGTCGACGATGATCTTGCGGCCGGTGAGCCCGCAATCGCCGTCCGGGCCGCCGACGACGAAATTGCCGGTCGGGTTGACCAGAAAGTCCGCGGCTCGCTTCGGCATCCAGCCGTCGGGCAGCGCGGAGGCGACGGCGTCGCCGATCAGGTCCTTCACCATCGCCGGTGAATATTTCTTGCCGTTGCGGGTCGCGGCGTTGTGCTGCGTCGATACCACGACCTTGGTGCAGCCGACCGGCTTGCCGTCGACGTATTGCACCGTCACCTGGCTCTTGGCGTCGGGCTGCAGGTCGAACAGCTGCTTGGAGCGGCGCTTGTCCGACAACACCTTGAGGATCTTGTGCGCGAAAAAGATCGGGGCCGGCATGAACGAGCCCTTCTCGTAGACCTCGCTTTCGGTGCAGGCGAAGCCGAACATCATGCCCTGATCGCCGGCGCCTTCCTGCTCCTCGCCCTTCTTCTTTTTGGCGTCGACCCCCATGGCGATGTCGGGCGACTGGCCGTGCAGCAGCACTTCGATGTCGGCGCCGTGGTAGGAGAATCCGTTCTGGTCGTAACCGATGTCGCGCACCACGCCGCGCGCGATCGCGGTGATCATCTCGCGATTGATCACCGCGTGGTCGCCGTATTTCGTGAACAGCGGTGCTTGACCCCGACCCTCGCCGGCGATGACGATCTTGTTGGTGGTGCAGAGCGTCTCGCAGCCGAGCCGCGTGTTCACCAGGCTGTCGTCGGCGATGCCGAGCTTGATGTCGTTCTCGATGAACGCGTCGAGGATCGCGTCCGAGATCTGGTCGCAGACCTTGTCGGGATGACCCTCGGAAACGGATTCGCTGGTGAACAGATAGTTCGCGTGCGGCACTGAAGACCCTCCCCTCGCAGGACCAATCGCAACCGGCACGCGGCAATCGTCGCGACGCGCTGTCCGGGCCGAAGCCGGATGCTACTTCCTCGGGAGCGTTCTTGCAGCGTCCCCGAACCGGGTCAAGATGTGGGCGAAGAGGTGGGACGACGGGGAACGCCGGCGGGATGAGCGCCGTCTTTCGGCCGTCACCGGCGGCCGGCGGTCCGGCTCAATCGTCGTCCTCGCCGGCGATCTCCTCGACGAGATCGACGATGCGGCGCCGCAGCTTCGGCTCCTTGATCCGCATGAAGGCCTTGGTCAGCGAGAGCCCTTCGGAGGTAGCGAGGAAATCCGACACGTAGGCGGGCGAGGGCGCCTCCCTCATTCCGTCGCCCGACCCATGGAGGTTGGGTGCGCCCTCGAAGAAGAATGCCACCGGCACCTGCAGGATGTGGGAGATCTGCTGCAGCCGGCTCGCTCCGATGCGGTTCGTGCCCTTCTCGTATTTCTGCACCTGCTGGAAGGTCAGGCCCAGGGCATCGCCGAGCTTCTCCTGGCTCATGGAGAGCATCATGCGGCGCATGCGCACCCGGCTGCCGACGTGCTTGTCGATGGGGTTCGGGGCCTTCTTGGCAGCCATAACAGTCTCCTATACAGCTGTTGTCCGTCGTGATGATCTCGGTTGCGCGTATGGAACTCAATCGTATTCCGGTTTTAAAGGCTAGTGGCGAAAAACATCGGTGAAATACGAGCGTAACTGAAAATATATACTAGACATTTGATTGGAAAAAGCAATTTGTCGCTGGTCTCGATCGCAGTGTATTCGCTGAAAGTTGTAACGGAATTGGCGAACTGCGACCTTTGATTGAATGTGCGTAGTCATGCACTGGCATTGATCTGGTTTAAACAGCAATTTTGATCGGTTGTGCTTGCCCCAGATTTGCTCGCCTCTCCAGGTCAAACCCTCAAAATTTCTGTGCGATACCCGGTCGGCGCCGGCGCTCGCGGATCAACCACACCAAGGCGATGCAGGCGAGCCCGCCCACCGGGGCGTCCCCGGTGCGGGCATAGAGCGTGGGCGCGATGGCCTGCGGCAGCGGTACATCGAGCACCCCTTCGGTCCCCAGCGGGAGCGAACTGACGACGCGTCCGAGCGGATCGACTACCGCCGAAATCCCGGTATTGGCCGCCCGCACCAGCGGAAGCCCCTCCTCGATGGCCCTGATCCGCGCCTGCTGAAAGTGCTGATGGGGGCCGGTGCTGATTCCGAACCATCCGTCGTTGGTGAGATTGAGCAGCCAGCCCGGCCGCTCGCCGCTGCCGGCGACGAACGGCCAGCCGAGATAGCGTCCGACATGGTCGTAGAGCCAGCCCGGGCGCTCGCTGCGCGGCACCGCGTCGCCTGGAAAAATGATCTCGTAGCAGATGAGCGGCAGAAAATCGGGCGCTCCCGGGACGTGCTGGTTGCGGCGCCGATCGCCGGGGATGAAGCCGCCGCGCACCTTGGTGAGCTGCATCAGACCGAGCCGTTCGAGCGAAGCCTGGAACGGCAGGTATTCGCCGAACGGCACCAGGTGGACCTTGTCGTAGACCGACAGAATCGATCCGCGGTGGTCGATCACGTAGATGGAATTGTAGGCGCGCGTGACCACCGCGTTGGCGCCGGTCTCGGGCGGCCGGATCGCGCCGGTGATCAAAACCGCGCCCGGCGGCAGCAGCGCCGCGATCTGGGCGAGCGCATCGGCCTCGCGCGTGAGGAAGAACGGGAACGCGGATTCCGGCCAGATCAGATGGGTGACGTCGCGCACGCCGGTCGATTGCGGACCGGTGGCGCGATCCGACAGCGCGAGGTACCGGCTCATCACCGCCTGCTTCTGAGAATAATTGAACTTCTGGTCCTGCTGCAGGTTGGGCTGCATGATGCGAAGGCGCACGCCCTCGACGAAGCTCGCGGGCGTGCGGGCGAGGCGTAGCGCCCCGTAGCCGGCAAGCGCCGCGATCACGAGGGCGCTGAGCGCCGGAGCGAGCCAGGGCCGCCTGGTATCGGCACGGTCGTCGGCGAGCACGGCGGGTGATGCATAGACCGCAACCGCGAGCAAGGTCAGTCCCCAGATGCCGATGAGCGCCGCCCCCTGCGCGAGCCAGGGCGGCGAGATCAGCGCATAGCCGAAGGCGTTCCAGGGAAAGCCGCTGAACAGGTGCCCGCGCAGCCACTCCGCCAGCGTGAGGGCGACGGCGAGCGCCAGCAGGCGTTTCGGGCCGCGCGTCCAGATCAGGCGGGCGAGCGCGAGGCCGATGCCGGTGTAGATCGCCATCCCCGCCGGCAACGCGATGACCGCGAACGGCAGCAGCCATCCGAAGATCTTGGCATCGACCAGGAACGCATTGCCGACCCAATAGAGGCCGGCGAGAAAATAGCCGAAGCCGAACCACCAGCCGGCCGTGGCTGCCGCGAGCACCCCCCCGAAGCGGCCGGCCGCGGCGCCGTCGACCAGCCAGACCAGGATCGGAAAGGTGACGAAAGGGGCGGGCCAGAGATCGATCGGCGCCAGCGCCAGCGCCGTCGCCGCCCCGGCAAGCAGTGCGACCAGGTTGCGCCGCCATCCCCAGGCCAGCACGATCGTATGGGCGAAGCGGGTCAGCGTCACGGCCGGCGTGCGGAATTCGATGCTGCTGAATCGGGGGAAAGCTTAACCGATTCGTCGCCGGCGGCCGGCGGCTCGGAGGGCGCGCTCGGCGCGGTGGCGGCGTCGCGCCGTTCGCCCGGGCGGCCTTTCCCGTTCTGGCGGTCGAGGCCGCGATAGATGCGCAGCTTCTTCACGCGGCGCGGATCGGCGTCGAGGATTTCGAGCTCGAATGGCCCGGGACCGGGGACCAGCTCGCCGCGCACCGGCACGCGGCCGATCCGGGTCGCGACATAGCCGGCGAGCGTGTTGACCTCGTTGGCGATCTCGCCGACGTCGAATTCGGCGCCCACGATCGCAGCGAGATCGCCGAGGCCGGCGCGCGCATCGGCGAGAAACGAGCCGTCGGCCTGGCGAACCACGCCCGGCGGCGTGTCCTCGTCGTGCTCGTCCGCGATCTCGCCCACGATCTGCTCGACGATGTCCTCGATCGAGACGACGCCGTCGGCCCCGCCATATTCGTCGACCACCAACGCCAGATGGATGCGGGTCGTCTGCATCTTGGCGAGGAGGTCGAGCACCGGCATCGACGGCGGGGCATAGAGAATTTCACGGACGATCTTGGCCGTCGACAGCGGCATCGACAGATCGACCGCCTTGAGGTCGAGGCCGGCGGGAAACGGCTTCTTGCGCCGCGTGTTGGCTTTCGCGGCGGCGGCGGCGCGCACCGTCATGAACGCGACCAGGTCGCGGATGTGAACCATGCCGACGGCGTCGTCGAGGGTCTCGTCGTAGACGACCATGCGCGAGTGGCCGGCGCTCTCGAATATCTTCATCAGCTCGCCGAGCACGATGTCCTGCCGCACCGCGATGATATCGGCGCGCGGCACCATGACGTCGACGATCCGCCGCTCGCGCAGCCCGAGGATATTCCGGAGCATCGTGCGTTCGGTCGGCGAGAAGCCGAATTCGGCGGCCGGCGTTTCCAGCGCGTCCTTGAGGTCGGCGCGGGTGGTGCTCGGTTTCCAGCCGAAGATCGTCCGCAGCGCTCGCGCGAACCAGCCCTCGCCGTTCTCCCGCGCCGTCGCCCCCGGTAGCGGCACCGGCACGGGCAGATTGCGCGGCGCGCCCGCGGCAGGCTCGCTCGAACCGGGTGGATCGGGTTCAGGCATCGCGATGCGCGTTAGCCCCCGGCGCTGCGTGCGAGATAGGGATCGGGCACATCGAGCCGGGCGAGGATCGCGGATTCGAGCCTTTCCATGACGTCCGCCTCGTCGTCGGCCTCGTGATCATAGCCGGCGAGATGGAGGAATCCGTGCACCGCGAGATGCGCCAGGTGATGCGAGAAGGGTTTGCGCTCGGCGCGCGCTTCGCGGTCGGCGGTCTCGTAGGCGATCACGATGTCGCCGAGCAGGCGAGGCCGCGGGCGGGTTTGCCGCGCGCCGGGCGTCCGAAGGTTCCGCACAGGCGCGTTTCCTTCGGCCGGGAACGAGAGCACGTTGGTCGGCGTGTCCTTGCTGCGCCAGGCGCGGTTGAGGGTCCGCATCGCCGCGTCGTCCGTCAGCACGACGGCGAGCTCGCCGTCGGCAAGCGAGACCGCCGCCGCGGCGGCGGCGATCGCGCGGCGCAACGCCGCCCGGGCGCTGCGCTTCGCGTTCCAGCGCGGGGACGCGACCACGATCTCGATCCGCGGAGGCGGCGCTCGCCGCCGCGCCGGCAGGGTCGAGCGGCGCTTGCGGGCGGCGATCGTCCTTTCGCGCCGGCGTGGCCAAGTCGAAGGAGCGGGAGCGCTCATTCCTTGCTCTCGCGCGCAGAGCTTTCGTGCGGCAGGCCGTCACGTGCCTTCGCCGTCTTGAGCGCGGCCTTGTCGTAGGCGGCGACGATGCGCGCCACCAGCTCGTGGCGGATCACGTCCTCGGCGGTGTAGGACACGTGGCCGATGCCCTCGACGTTCTTGAGCAGACGCGTCGCTTCCGCAAGACCGGAGGTCTGTCCCGGCGGCAGATCGACCTGGCTCGGGTCGCCGGTGACGATCATGCGGCTGTTCTCGCCCAGCCGGGTGAGGAACATCTTCATCTGCATCGAGGTCGTGTTCTGCGCCTCGTCGAGGATGACGACCGCGTTCGACAGCGTGCGCCCACGCATGAAGGCGAGCGGCGCGATCTCGATCTCGCCGGTCTGCAGCGCGCGCTCGGCGATGCGCGCGTCCATCAGGTCGTAGAGCGCGTCGTAGATCGGCCGCAGGTAAGGATCGACCTTCTCGCGCATGTCGCCGGGCAGGAATCCCAGCCGCTCGCCGGCCTCGACCGCCGGGCGCGACAGAATGATACGGTCGACCTCCTTGCGCTCGAACAGCTGGACGGCGTGGGCGACCGCGAGCCAGGTCTTGCCGGTGCCGGCGGGGCCGGTGCCGAAGACCAGCGCGTAGCGGCGCAGCGCCCGGATATAGGCGTCCTGCGCGGCGGTGCGGGCGCGCACCGGCCGCTTGCGCAGGTTGATCTCCTCAAAGCTCGGTCGCGCGGTCGCGGCGTCGTAGTCGAACAGGGAGCCCTGCGCGATCGCCAGGCGGATCGCGCCTTCGACGTCGCCGGATACGAGGTCGTCGCCGCGCTTGAGCCGTTCGTAGAGTCCTTCGAGCACGCGGCGCGTCTGCTCGACGCCGTCGCGCGATCCCGCGACCGTCACGTGATTGCCGCGCTGGTCGGCGACCACGCCGAGACGGCGCTCGATCAGCGCGAGGTTCTGCCCGTATTGTCCGAACAGCAGGGAGGCGAGCCGGTTGTCGTCGAAGGCGAGCACGACTTGCGTCGTGTCGTTCTCGACCGTGTCGGCACGGGTGGCGGCAGGGTCGCCGGCGACGGTCGGTGAATCAAGGAGCGAGCCGTTGTCCGATCGAGGCGAGCGCAACGGATTCAGCCCTCCACCAGCATCGATTCCGCGCCCGACGGCGCTCCCCGGCGGTTCTCCATCGGCGCCGGCACGCGGGCGCCGAACAGGCTGTTGGCGCCGACCTCGGTGATCCGCACCGTCGCGACCTCGCCGATCATCTGCGTCGGCGCCATGACCTGAACCGGCTGTAGATATGGGGAGCGGCCGACGATCTGGCCAAGATGACGGCCGGGCTTCTCGAACAGCACGTCGAAGCTGCGGCCGCGGCATCGCGCATTGAACTCGGCCTGCCGGCGGTCGACGGCCGCCTGCAGGCGGTAGAGCCGCTCCGACTTCACATCCTCCGAAATCTGGTCCGGCCTGTCCGCCGCCGGGGTTCCCGGCCGCGCTGAATATTTGAACGTGAACGCGCCGGCGTAGCCGACCTCGTCCACCAGCGAGAGCGTTCGGCGAAAATCGTCCTCGCTCTCGCCGGGAAAGCCAACGATGAAATCGGAGGAGAACGCCATGTCCGCCCGCGCCGCGCGCACCCGCGCGACGGCGCCGAGGTAGTCCGCGCGCGTGTGCCGGCGGTTCATGGCGGCGAGCACGCGGTCGGAGCCCGATTGCACCGGCAGATGCAGGTAGGGCATCAGGCTCGGAAGGTCGCGATGCGCCGCGATCAGGCTCGCCTCCATGTCGCAGGGATGGCTGGTGGTGTAGCGCAGCCGCGCGATCCCCGGCAGCTCGGCGATGCGCGCGAGCAGGCGTCCGAGCGTCCACGGCCGGCCGTCGGGTCCGTCGCCGTGATAGGCGTTGACGTTCTGGCCGATCAGCGTGACCTCGCGCACGCCGGCGTCGGCCAACCGCGCGACCTCCTCGACGATCTTGGCGACCGGCCGCGACGCCTCGGCGCCGCGCGTATACGGCACGACGCAGAACGTGCAGAACTTGTCGCAGCCTTCCTGCACGGTGACGAAGGCGGATACGCCGCGCGCGCGCGTCGCCTCCCGGCTCGGAGGCCGCAGCACATCGAACTTGTCCTCGACCGGAAAGTCGGTGTCGACCACGGCGCCCTCGCGCTCGGCGCGCTCGAGCAGGCGGGGCAGGCGGTGATAGCTCTGCGGCCCGACCACGAGGTCGACCGCGGGCGCGCGGCGGATGATTTCCTCGCCCTCGGCCTGGGCGACGCACCCCGCCACCACGACGGTCAGCCGGCGGCCTTCGCGCGCGGCCGCCCGCTTGAGCGCGCGGATGCGGCCGAGCTCGGAATAGACCTTCTCCGCCGCCTTCTCGCGGATGTGGCAGGTGTTGAGGATGACGAGATCGGCGTCCTCGGCGCGCGCGGTCTCGGCGTAGCCTTCGGGCGCGAGCGTGTCCGCCATACGATGGGAATCGTAGACGTTCATCTGGCAGCCGAAGGACCTGATGTGGACTTTGCGCGCTCCGTTCATGCCGGTCGGGTCGGGTTCCGCGTCCGGGCGGGCCGCGCCGCCTGGAACTTTTTCAACTCATTGACGCAGCTGGCAAATCCGGCGCCGCGCGCCGTCGCCTCGTTCTTACCGGGTTTGCCGCCAAAAGAAAATGGGTGCGGCGCGCCTTATTCGCTATTCCGGGGCGTGGATGTCGGCGTCCTTGATGACCTGCGCCCACTTGCCGATCTCGGATTTGACGTAGGCGTCGAGTTGATCGGGGGTGCCGGCGTCGATGGTCATCCCGAGGTCGGCGAACCGCTGCTGCACGTCGGGCTGCGCGACGAGCCGCGTCACCTCCGAATTGAGCCGCGACACGATCTCGCGCGGCGTCCCGGCCGGCGCGACCAAGGCGAACCAGGTCGCCGCCTCGAAGCCGGGCAGCGCCGCCTCGGCGACGGTCGGAATATCGGGGGCGGAGGCGGCGCGTTGGGCGCTGGTCACCGCCAGCGCCCGCAGCGATCCCGCCTTCACGTTGCCGATGACCGCGGACAGGTTCGCAAAGATCAAGTGCAACTGCCCGCCCAGCAGGTCGTTGATGGCGGGAGCTTCCCCGCGGTAGGCGACGTGCACCATCTTGATGCCGGCCTTTATGGCAAACAGCTCGCCCGCCATGTGGGGCGTGGTCCCGAGCCCGCCCGATCCGAAATTGACCGTGCCGGGGTTCGCCTTGGCGAGCGCGATCAGGTCGTTGACCGATTGCGCCGGCACCGAGGGATGCACCACCAGGGCCAGCGGGGAGACGCCGGCCATCGCCACGCCGACGAAGTCGCGGGACGCCTCGATGCCGAATTTGCGGTAGAGCGCCGGCGCGACCGCGAGCGTGGTCTGGCTGCCCACCATCAGCGTGTAGCCGTCGGCGGCCGATTTCGCCACCGCCTCGGTCGCGATCATGCCGCTGGCGCCCGGCCGGTTCTCCACCACCACCGACTGGCCGAGCGTTTCGGTCAGCTTGTTCGCGACGATTCGGGCGGCGACGTCGGTGCCGCCGCCGGCGGAGAAGCCGACGAGAATCTTGACTGGCCGGTCCGGGTACTTGGCGGACTGCGCGTGGGCCGCCGCCGAGCCGGCGGCCAGGGCGAGACCACACAAGGCGGCGAGCACCACATGCGGCGACGTCCTCATCGGCTTCTCCTCGGTCGCAATGCCGGTGATGCTCGCACGGCGGGGAGTCGGAATCCATCGCGTTTCCGGGATCGGTCGTCGCTCGACGGATCGATTCCGGTCAACCGAGATCGCGGCGCAGAATGAGCGCGGCGGCGCCTTGGCCGGTCGCCGGATAATATCCGTCGCGGCGGCCGACCTCACGGAACCCGGCGCGGCGATAGAGCCGCCGTGCCGGCACGTTGCCCTCGTCCACTTCGAGGAAGACGGTGCGCGCGCCCAGCCCCGCGAGCCGGCGCAGATTGAGATCGAGCAATCGCCGCGCCACTCCCCTGCCGCGCCGGGAGGCGGCGACCGCGACCGACAGGATCTCGGCCTCCGCGCCGGCGAGCCGCGACACGATGAACCCCGCGAGGCTGCCGCCGAGCGCGGCGCGATGGGCGACGATGTTGCGGTCGAGCAGCAGCTGCTCGAACTCGCCCTCGCTCCAGCCGCGATTGAACGAGGCAGCATGAAGGACGGCGAGCGCCTGGGCGTCGCGCGTTCCGGCCGCGGACAGCACCGGCTCGCCGTGCGCGAACAGGCGCCTGACGAACGCGATCATCGGCGCGGAAGCCGCGCGGCATCCTGCGGCTGGGCGTCAGGCGCGCGCAGATAGAGCGGCTTCGGCGCCCCGTAGCCGTCGGCCGCGGCCGCGCCGAGCCGTGCGATCCAGCCGATGTCGGGCGCGCCGCGCTGCTCGACCCGCAGCGGCTGCTCGGCCCCTTTCGGCCATGCCGTCGCCACGATGGTCGCGGCATTGCCGACGATGCGGGCGCGACCGGTCATCGCCGCGCGCACGGCGTCGCGCAGCGTCGCGATGCGCGGGGCCACCAGGGTGCGCCCGCCCGGGCCGAATACCTGCAGATAGACCTGGTCGTGGCGGGCGTCGATCGCCGCCGCCACGTGGCTGCTGTCGTCCTCGGCGATGAGCGGGGCCGCGAAGCCGGCAAGCGTGGACAGACCGACCGCGGGCTTTCCGGCGGCGAGCGCAATGCCGCGCGCAGCCGAGATCCCGACCCGCAGCCCGGTGAAGCTGCCCGGCCCGGTGGTGACGGCAATGCGATCGAGCTCGGCGAATTCGACGGCGGCGGAATCCATCACCCGCGCGATCAGCGGCATGACGGCCTCGGCGTGGCCGCGTGCCATCATCAGCGTCTCGCTCGCGATGATCCCGCCGCGATCGGTGTCGAGCAACGCGGCGGAGCAGGCCTCGAGCGCAGTGTCGATGGCAAGGACGCGCATGGTGGACGGCCGTCGAACGTCAGCTACCGGACAATGGAGAGGAGCCGATCCGTCGTCCGGCGTCCCTTATCCCATCGGCCTGACCTCGACCACGTCGGGCAGGTAATGGCGCAGCAGGTTCTGGATGCCGTGCCGGAGCGTCGCGGTCGACGAGGGGCAGCCCGAGCAGGCGCCCTTCATGTCGAGATAGACGATGCCGTCCTTGAAGCCGCGGAAGGTGATGTCGCCGCCGTCGTTCGCCACTGCCGGCCGTACCCGCGCCTCGATCAGCTCCTTGATGGTGGCGACGGTTTCGGAATCCTTCGCATCGAAGAACTCCTCGCCGGCCGCCGGGGCGGCATCCGCGCCGCTCACGATCGGCGCTCCCGACATGAAGTGCTCCATGATGGCGCCGAGGATCGCGGGCTTGAGCTGCTGCCATTCGCCGGTGGTCTTGGTGACGGCGATGAAATCGGAACCGAAAAACACTCCGGAAATTCCCGCGATGGCGAACAGGCGCTCGGCGAGCGGCGACTGGGCGGCGGCCTCCTTGTCGCGCATGTCGAGCGTTCCGCTCGCCAGCACGGCGCGTCCGGGCAGGAACTTGAGCGTGGCCGGGTTCGGCGTGGGCTCGGTCTGGATGAACATCGCTTGCTCCCTGAACGCCTGCGCCGAAACGGGGATTCGGCGACCGATCGATCTGCTAGCACAATACGTGGCGTTTTTGGGCGGAAGTTCAACTCCCCACCAATGACCGCTCACGACATCGAATCGAGCTCCTCGTCGCTCAAATGGCCCGGCACTATAGCGACCGGGATCGGAAACTCGCCCGCATTCTTGCCGATGCTGGACACCAGTGGCCCCGGTCCTTCCTTGCCGGTGGCGGCCGCCAGCACCAGGATCGCGATGTCCTCGTCGTCCTCGATCAGATTGAGGACCTCCTGCGTCTTCTCGCCTTCGCGGATCACGCGCTGCGGCATGACCCCGGTGATGGCCGCTGAGCGCGCCGCGTGACGATCGAGGACCGCATTCGCCTCCTCATGCGCCTCCGCGCGCATGATGTCGGCGACGCCGAGCCATTGCTGATTGCGGTCCTGGGTCTCGATCACGCGCAGCATCAGCACGGTGGCGCCGATGCGCAACGCGCGGCGACTGGCGAAATAGAGCGCGCGGTCGCATTCCGGCGTGTCGTCGATGACGACCATGAATTTCGGCGAGTGTCCGGCCTCGTAGCTGCGGCGCTTCTTGCTCATCGGCTCCCGCCCCTCCTAGGCTCGCCCGGCCGCGTCCGCATCAGGCTCGTATGCCTGCGTCGCAATGTTCGCGAATCCTGCCACGCCGCTCGGTGGCGGCACAAGTGCGGCATGACCGGAGCGGCGGCGGCCGGTCGGCGCTCGGCGGCAGCCGCGGCGGCGCGGCGGAATCGGATACCGCTTCAGCGGCGCACGAAGCCGACGATGTCCTTGACCGCTTTCATGGTATCGGCGGCGATGAGCTGCGCGCGCTCGGCGCCGTCGGCCAACACGGAATCGATATAGACGGGATCGGCGACCAGGCGCTTCATCTCGGCGTTGATCGGGGCGAGCTTGGCGACGGCAAGATCGACCAGCGCGGCCTTGAAGGTGGAGAACTGCGCGCCGGCGAATTCGGCGAGCGCCGCCGGCTTGGCCTTGCCGGCGAGCGCGGCGTAGATGCCGACGAGGTTGTCCGCCTCCGGACGCTTCTCGAGCTCCTTCTCCTCGCTCGGCAGCGGATGCGGATCGGTCTTGGCCCGCCGGATCTTGAACGCGATCGCGTCGGCGTCGTCGGTCAGGTTGATGCGCGACTGGTCGGAAGGGTCCGATTTCGACATCTTCTTGGTGCCGTCGCGCAGCGACATCACGCGCGTCGCCGGCCCCTGGATCAGCGGCTCCGGCTGCGGAAAGAAGGCGTCGCCGTAGCCATGCGCCTGGATCGACTTGGCGAAATCGTTGTTGAATTTCTGCGCGATGTCGCGCGAGAGCTCGAGGTGCTGCTTCTGGTCCTCTCCCACCGGCACGTGGGTGGCACGGTAGACCAGGATGTCGGCCGCCATCAGGTTCGGATAGGCATAGAGGCCGACCGACGCGTTCTCCCGGTCCTTGCCCGCTTTCTCCTTGAATTGCGTCATGCGGTTGAGCCAGCCGAGGCGGGCGATGCAATTGAACACCCAGGCGAGCTCGGCATGCTCGGCGACCTGGCTCTGGTTGAACACGATGTGCTTTTTCGGGTCGATGCCGCAGGCGATGAACGCGGCGGTGACTTCGCGCGTCGCTTTCGGCAGCTCGGCCGGATCCTGCCAGACCGTGATCGCGTGCAGATCGACGACGCAATAGATGCAGTCATACGCCTCCTGCAGCGCGACGAATCGCGCGATGGCGCCGAGGTAGTTGCCGAGATGCAGATTGCCGGTCGGCTGCACCCCGGAAAACACCCGCTCCTTGAAGGCCATCGCCGAAACCTCGCGTCTCGCGCCGCCACATGGCATGAGCGGCGGCAATGGTGCAAGCCTCAGCGGCGCAGCCGGAACGCCGTGACGAGATCGCAGGCGCGGGCCGCCACTGCGCGCGTCCGGTCGCGCGATTGCCTCGACCAATTCGGCCGTTATAGTGCGCGGCGCTTCGAACCATGGCGCCGCGAGGATTTCATGGCCGCAACCCGTTACGACGTCCTCGGCATCGGCAACGCCATTGTCGACGTGATCGCGCGCACCGACGACGATTTCCTCGCCGAGCACCGCATGCGCAAGGGCACCATGCAGCTGATCGACGAGGGCCGGGCGGCCGGCATCTACGATGCGATGGGGCCGGCGGTGGAGGTCTCCGGCGGCTCGGCCGCGAACACCATCGTGGGCGCGGCGAGCCTCGGCGCGCGCACGGCGTTCATCGGCAAGGTCAAGGACGACGAGCTCGGCCGCGTGTTTGCCCACGACATCCGCGCCGCCGGCGTCGCCTTCGCGACGCCGCCCGCCTCGGACGGCCCCTCGACCGCGCGCTGCTACGTGCTGGTGACGCCCGACGGCGAGCGCACCATGAACACCTATCTCGGTGCCGCGCAGGACCTGCATCCGAACGATATCGACCCCGACGCCATCGCCGGCGCGCAAATCACCTATCTCGAGGGCTATCTGTGGGACCCGCCGCACGCCAAGGAGGCTTTCCTCAAGGCGGCGAAGATCGCACACGCGGCCGAGCGCGACGTCGCGCTCACGCTGTCGGACGCGTTCTGCGTCGATCGCTATCGGGCCGAATTCCTCGACCTGATCCGGACCGGCACCGTCGATCTCGTCTTCGCCAACGAGCGCGAGCTGCACAGCCTTTATCAAACCGCGGACTTCGACACCGCCGTGAACGCGCTGCGCAGCGATGCCCGACTTGCGGTGGTCACGCGCAGCGAGAAGGGGTGCCTGGTGGTCACGCGCGAGGAGACCGACGCGGTGCCGGCGAGCCCGATCGAGCGCCTAGTCGATGCGACCGGGGCCGGCGACCTGTTCGCGGCCGGCTTTTTGGTCGGATTGTCGCGCGGCGCCGACTATCGCACCTCGGCTCGTCTCGGCGCCCTCGCCGCCGCCGAGGTGATCCAGCACCTAGGCGCCCGGCCGGAGACCTCGCTCAAGGCGCTGGCGCAGGACGGCGGGTTCGAGCTCTGAACGCCGGAGCGGGCCGGCCCATGCCGGTGCCCTGGCACCAATCCCGGACCGTCACCGGCATGCGATTCCGCGCGATTGGAGACCTATCCACAGCAACGCACAGCAATCCACGGTTTTCGCCGCGGTGTCTCGGAACCGTCGCTCTGATCCGACATTGTGGCGGGCGTCGGATCTCGGGTTTGCGAGATCCGCACTTTCGTAAGGACGCACATCGGTTCCCGAGGGAGGATTGCCGTGGATTCGCTGTCAACCCGTCTGCCCGATTGGTTTCCGGAAGGCACGCGCTACGTCGTCGAGGGTCGCGGCGGCGATCGGGGACCTTTCCACATCCATTTGCGATATCTCGAGTTTCCCGACGGACGCCGGGTCGCGCTGCCGGCCGATGGCGCGCCCGGGCGGGGCGGGCGCCGCCGCCGCCGCGGCCGCAGAGCCACGGCGCGAAAATAATTTCGCCGGGCAGGAACCACCCGGCGTCCTGCACGTTGAGTGTCTGACGCCGGGTGGAGTGCCCCCCAGCCCCCAACCCCTCACCCATCCGGCGATAGACCCTGGTCCCTTCGGGAGCCGGGGTCTTCCTTTTTTGGAGGGGCGGCGCGCTCGATGCCGGCTTGCCGGGAAATATCCTGGAAAATGTCACAGGCGACGGAACTCGCGACAGCGCCGGCAAATTGAATGGTGTGGCGCGTTCCCCTGATTTGCGGGCTGGCGTCGGCGCCGGGTTGGCGGACCTGTCCCTTCGGGACCAAGCCCGGCGCAATTTTTTTGTCGGTCGATCCGAAACGAGTTCCGGGCGAGCGGATTCGTCGCCGCAATAAAAAACGCTGCTCAGGCGCGCCCGACCACCAGGTCGTCCCGGTGCACCATCTCGGCGCGGCCGGCAAAGCCGAGGATCGAGAGAATGTCGGCGGACGAGCGCCCCTTGATCCTGCCGGCGTCCTCGGCGTCGTAGGCGACGAGGCCGCGGCCGACCTCGGCGCCGTCGGGGCCGCGGATCACGACCGCATCGCCGCGGGCGAAGGCGCCGTCGATGCGGATCACTCCCGCCGGGAGCAGGCTCTTGCCGCTGCGCAGCGCGGCCACCGCCCCGGCGTCGATGACGAGAACGCCCTTCGGCTCGAGCGAGCCGGCAATCCATTTCTTGCGCGCCGCCACGGGGTTGGCCGGGGTCAGGAACCAGCTGCAGCGTGCGCCGGCGGCGACGGCGGCGAGCGGGTGGGCGACGCGGCCGGAGGCGATCACCATATGGGTGCCGCCGCGGGTCGCGATCTTGCCGGCCTCGATCTTGGTCTGCATGCCGCCGCGCGAGAGCTCCGAGCCCGCCGCGCCGGCCATCGCCTCGACCGCGGGCGTGATGCGCTCGACCACCGGGACGAGCTTGGCCGCGGCATTGGCGGCGGGCGGCGCGTCGTAGAGCCCGTCGACGTCGGACAGCAGCACCAGCAGATCCGCGCTCGCCATGGTGGCGACGCGCGCCGCCAAGCGGTCGTTGTCGCCATAGCGGATCTCGTTGGTGGCGACGGTGTCGTTCTCGTTGATGACCGGCACCGCGCGCCATTCCAGAAGCTTGTCGATGGTCGAGCGCGCGTTGAGGTAGCGCCGGCGCTCCTCAGTGTCCTGCAGCGTCACCAGCACCTGTCCGGCGGTGATGCCGTGGCGGGCGAGGACGCCGGCCCAGGTGCGCGCGAGCGCGATCTGGCCGACGGCGGCGGCGGCCTGGCTGTCCTCGAGCTTGAGCGGTCCCGCCGGCAGCTTGAGCACGGCGCGGCCGAACGCGATCGCGCCCGAGGAGACGACCAGGAGGTCGCGCCGCTCGCGGTGGAGCTCGGCGATGTCGTCGGCGAGCGATAAGAGCCAATCGTCCTTGATCCGGCCGCCCTCGCGGTCGACCAGGAGCGAGGAGCCGACCTTCACCACGATGCGGCGGAAGTCGGCCAGGGATGGAAGCTTGCGGGACATCGTTTTACCGGCGGCGCGACACCTATTGTGACGCCGACGCGTTGTTTAGCATGGGCTTTCGGATTGGCGAATATTCGCTATTCGCCACTCGCTATTCGCGCCCTCACGGCTGCCACGCCGGTTCGACCGCGAGCGAGCGATTGGTCGCGGTCTTCGTTGCGCCGACGACCTCGATCAATGCGCGCAGCACTTGGGTGACGCCTTGACCGGACACCGCCGAGACCACGAGCGGGGTTTTCTTCGCCGCCCGCTTGAGCCGCGCGGTCTGCTGCTTCAATAGTTC
>WNFG01000323.1_pt1 | contig 39788 bp, 41 predicted proteins | sample 5400431 | NCBI WGS metagenome assembly WNFG01 (sample SAMN13153346, study PRJNA577476) | soil metagenome | isolation source: 120 cm saprolite under Douglas fir tree site 2 hole 3 replicate 2 | place: USA:California | collected 2015-04-18
GATGCTCGATGCCGGACTCCTGGGCGAGGTCGGCCACCGCCTTCCCCCGCCGTTCTTCCGCCACCACGCCTTCCGGGCTGATCTTGGGACCGACCATCATGGTCAGTACGAGGAAGACTCCGTGCGCGCCTTCCATCGCCGTCCGCAGCGAAGTCGGGTCATCAAGGTCACCCACGACGAGATTGGCTCCTGCACGCTGCAGCGCGTTGGCGGCGGGCGAGGCTGGGTTGCGCACCAGGGCGCGGACCGTGCGATCACCTTCAAGCAGGTGCTGCGCGGTCGCGCCGCCCTGCTGCCCGGTGGCGCCGATGACCAGCACTGGTCCCTTATGATCCGCCATACGAGCTCCTCTTATCAGGCCCCGGGTGCATGGCCATGATCGCCAGGATAGTGAGACATGACCGGCCGGTCCGGGTACTGATACTGCTAGCCTGCGGCCCTGTTAACCCACTCCGCCACGGAGTCAGGTCGGCGTGACGAATGGCAAATGAGACCCCGCAGTCAGCGCGGCGTGCGGAGCTGGCCGCCTTTCTCCGCGCTCAGCGGGCCCGGCTGCGGCCGGTCGATGTGGGCCTGCCGGAGGACTGCGATTCCGGCCGCCGACGGACTCCCGGCCTCCGGCGCGAAGAGGTCGCCCAAATCTCCGATGTCAGCGTCACCTGGTACACCTGGCTGGAACAAGGCAGGAACATCTCGCCGTCGGAACAGGTGGTCGAAGCGCTGGCCCGAGCGCTGCTACTCGACCCCGACCAGCGTCGGCACCTCCGTGGCCTGGCCGGTCTCTCCACCGCGACGGGCAAGACACACATCGACGAGGTGCTTCCCCGACTGCAGCGGCTGGTCAACGCGGCCGCCCCCAACATCGCCTCCATCTATGACATGCATTTCGACTACGTCGTGTGGAACACGCCTTACCAACGGCTCCGGAATGACCCTGCGCTGCTCCCCGCCGAGCGGCGCAATCTCTTGTGGATGATGTTCAGCGACGCGGAGAACCGTGCCCGCATGGTCCGCTGGGAATCGGCCGCGCGCGCGGTGCTCAGCCAGTTCCGAGCCGCCGCCGGCCAGAGACCCGGCGACCCGCGATTCGCCACGATAACGGCGGAGCTGACCGAGGCCAGCGCGGAATTCCGCGAATGGTGGGCGGAGTACCCCATCCGCGACTTCAGACCAGCAACGATCAGGATTGATCACCCCGAGATCGGGCGGCTTGACCTAGAGATGTTCCAGTTTCGCCCGGTCGAGCACCCCGACATGCTCATGGTCCTGCAAGTACCTAGGAGCGTGGATGATCTGCAGCGGGTCACTTCGCTGCTTGACGCCCCGGACCGGAGGCGATGACCTCACTGCCGTGCCACCAAGGGGACCGGCCGCCCAGTGCGCCGGTCGGCAGCAGCAGGTGCGGGCGCGGGTCATCGCGCCGCCTTCCTGGCCGGTGACCTGCGCAGACGTACCGGCAGCGGGTCACCTTCGACCAGCATGTCGCGGTTCGCATGCTGGTACGCTCGGCCCACTCGACCGATGACGATGCCATGCATGTTTGCTGGCTCCCAGGTCGCCCATTGCGCGAACCGGCTCGGCGGGACTGGGCTGGTGTCAATCAGCTTGCGGCATGTCGCGGATGGTGCGTTCTCGCACATCGGGGAGGTAGCGTGCGGCGGTCGCGAAGTCGTTGTCGTCGTGGAGCACTACTAGGTCGTGGTGGGCTGAAGAGGCGCAGATCAGCAGGTCCACGGCCGACAGGGCGCGGTGGGCTCCGTGGCGCAGGAGCCGGTACTGCGCGGACTCTATCCACCGCCATGCACCTTTGACGACTGGGACGTCTGGGTACAGCGCATCGAACATCCCCGACATCTGCTCGTACTCGTCGATGGTGCGAGCCGAGCGGCGGAATTCGACGCGCTGGGGATGGCAGGAACCGACCACGCCCACAGACACGACCTCGGCCCAGGCTGCCCGCAGCGTGGCGTCCCGCAAGAGACGCCACAGGGCGGACGAGTCGAGCAGGTAGCGAATCACGCCGCCGGGTCTTTTTCAGCCGCCCGCCGGTGCTCCCATCCTTCGAAGTCCCACCCCGCCGCCAGCGTCGCGTAGTGCTCCAGCGCCGCGATCCGGCGGTGCCGGGCAGCAAACTCCCGCAGCGCCAGGTTGACGGTGTCCTTCTTCGTCTTCGCACCGGATAGCCGCATGGCCTCGGCGAGGGCGTCCTCGTCGATATCGATCTGCGTCAGCGCCACCATTCACCTCAACCGGTAGTTGATGATGTACATTACTAATGTACATTATCAACATCGCCCCCGCGCTCGGCGGCCGTGACAAGGTGGACACCGGCCCGGCCAGCAAGCTCGCGGTGCTTGACGTCCCTGACCTGCCCAGACGCAAATGGCAGCGGGTCACGAGCACAGAGCAGTTCGCGGGTCGCATGCTGGTGGTCCGGCCCGCCCGATGAGTGTTCCTACGACGGGACGGCACCGTCGATGTAGGTGACGGTGTTCGCGGGGATAGCGGGGATGCGCGGGCCGGGCAGCACGATGCTGGTGAGGTTGAGGGGGTCGGCGGCGGAGATCTGGACGGGCTCGCCAGTGGGACGCTGCTTGCGGATCGCGCGCAGGACGTCGATGGCGTCGGGATGCGCGAATTGCTCGCCGCTGAACCCGGCGACGAACCTGCCGCCGCGGATGGTGCCCCTGGCCTCCATGCGCCGGAAGGCCCACAGGATCTCGCGCCAGGGCACGGCGAGATTCTCCCGGGCCATGAGGTCGCGGAAGACCACGCCCCAGCGGGCAACGAGCTGCTCGGCGACCGCTTCGGCCAGCTCGTCCCGGTCACCTGCGTCCGACGGGCTCGGGAGCAGCGACCACCGCCCGGCCGATCCGGCGCCGCCGTTCAGGCCCTGCCGCAGCCCGCGCAGTCCGGACGGTCTGGGCCGCGGGCCGCGGCGCAGCAGTGACCGGACGGCCCGGAAGCCGTCTGCGGTGACCAGCCCGCGGGCCACGCCGTCCCACAGTGCCTCCTCCACCTCGCTCGGCAGGCGGCCGGTTGCCGCCGCGAGGTCGGGGCGGAACAGCGCGCCGTGCTGGCGGAGGGCGTCGAGCACGTCGCGGGTGCGGCCGGGTCCGGGCTCGGCCGGAGCCTGGTCGCCGCGTGCGGCGCGGAGCAGCCAGGGCAGGTCGTCACGGATGGTCAGGGTGATCGGCGTGGCCCGGGATGGGACCAGGCCGCTGCGCCGGGGCGCCGGGTCAGGCTCAATGTCGCGCACCGACAGCCGTCCCCAGGTGACCTGGCCCGACAGGCACGCCTCATCCAGCCACTCGCGTCGGTAGCCTTCCACCCGGGCGGCAAGGACGGCGTTCTCCCATGCCCCGGCGGCCAGCTCGTAGCCCTGCAGCTGCTCGATGACGGTGAGCACGCCGCGCCGGCCTTCGCCCCTGGTGCCAGGCGCGATGCGCTGCCAGCGCAGCAGGAACCGCATGAAGTCCCGGGCGGTGACTGGCTCGATCTCGCGGCGTTGCCGCTGCCGGGTGTAGACGTGAATGCGGGCGAGCAGCCGCCGGGCGCAGAACTCCTCCGCACCGCCCGGCCCGGTGAAGCGGCCGCGGATGGCGAAGCCTTCCTCTTCCAGCCGGGCCAGGGCAATTTCAATGACGGTGTCCGGCAGGCCGGTTGACTGGGCCAGGTCCGCGATGGCCGATGGGCCGCGGCAGTCCAGGTGGCCGCGGAGCATGTCGGCGGCCGCGACGTCCGGGTCGGCCGGTGCGGCTCGTGCGGCCGGGACCGGGCATGGGTGATCGGGGACCACGGCGGCATCCGGGAACAGGGCCTCGATGGCGGGGCGGCGTTCCACCGCGCACCAGAACACCCCGGCCGGGCCGTAAATGCTGACGGCGCGGCGGTCGCGGGTCAGCTCGTCGAACCAGGGCCGCCAGTCTTCGGCGGGGCGGACAGCGGTGAGGGTCATCAGCAGGTCATGCAGCTCATCGGGGCCGCGGGGGTCGGGGCGGACCTGCCCGGCGACCCGCTCGATGGCGTCGGGGTCGAGCCTGCCCAGCTCGTGGGCTTCTACCGGCAGGCCGCGTCGCAGCGGCACCGCGCGGCTGCGGCGTTCCTCCAGCGGGGCGTCGTCAAGATAGGTGAACGGCCGCCCGTTCAGGATCTCATGCGCGAGCACCGATGGCTCCGTGTTATCCCGCACCACGACGGTGATGCGGCCGGACTCGATCCCTTCGACCAGCTGTTTCAGGCCGTCGATGTCCATAGCCTCACGCAGGCAGTCCTCCAGCGTCTGGCGGACCAGGACATGATCGGGGATCTCCAGCGGGCCCGGCGCGACGTTTTCCTGGCAGGCTGCCAGCGTGGGGAATACGGCCGCCATCAGGTCGTCGGCTTCCATCCGCTGGATCGCAGGCGGGTTCTTCTTCCCTCCGTGCATCCGCAGCACGGCCAGGGACCGGTTCAGGTTCCACCGCCACCGGGCCGCGAACATCGGCGAGGTGAGGACCGCCTGCCGGACCACGCCCTCCACGGTCTTGGAGGCCAGGAATTTCGGCACCCGTTCTAGCGGGAAGCTGTGCTGTGGCCCGAGGGACAGCAGGATCGCGTCATCGCTGGCCGCGGCCTGCAGCTCGAAGTCGAAGGTGACGCAGAATCGCTTGCGCAGCGCGAGCCCGAGCGCCCGGTTGAGCCGGGCGCCGAACGGCGCATGCCCAACCAGCTGCATTCCGCCGCTGTCGTCGAAGAACCGTTCCAGCACGATGGTGTCCATGTCCGGGAGCACCCCGAGCTGCGCCAGCCCGGTGCCCAGGTACGCCGTGATCGTCTCCGCTGCGGCCTCGCCGATCCCGCACTCGGCCCTCAGCCAGCGGGCCGCGTCGGCCGGCCCGCCCGATCCCAGCCGTTCGGCTACCGCCTTCCGGATGGCGCAGACCTCCTCCGACAGCTCCATGGTGCGGCCCGGGGCCTCGCCGAGCCAGAACGGAACCGAGGGCGGCGCACCGTGGGCATCGACCACACGCACGATGCCTGGCTCGACCCGGCGGATCCGCCACGAGGTGGTGCCGAGCAGGAACACATCCCCGGCCATGGACTCGATCGCCCAGTCCTCGTTCACCATCCCGACCAGGGTGGCGTCGGGCTCGGCCAGCACCCGGTAGTCACCCAGCTCCGGGATCGCCCCGCCCGAGGTGAGCGCCGCCAGGCGGGCGCCCCGCCGGCCGGCCAGCCGCCCGGTCACCCGGTCCCGGTGCAGGTAGGCGGCCCGGCGGCCGCGGCCGGTGCGGATCCCGTCCGAGACCAGCTCGGCGACCTCGTCGAAATCCTCGGCCGACAGGTCCGCGAACGGGGCCGCCCGCCGGACCAGAGCCAGCAGGTCGTCCTCGGCCCAGTCCGCGGCCGCGCACTCGGCCACCACCTGCTGGGCCAGGATGTCCAGCGGACAGGCCGGAACCTGCAGCGTGTCGAGCCGGCCGGATCGCACTCCGCGCAGCAAAGCCGCGCATTCCACCAGCTCGTCCCGCGACGTCGGATATAGCCGCCCCGCCGGGGTTCCGCCGCGGGTGTGGTTGGACCGGCCCACCCGCTGCACGAACGTGGCGAAGCTGCGGGGCGAGCCGATCTGGCACACCAGTTCCACCGGCCCGACATCGATCCCCAGCTCCAGCGACGCCGTCGCGACCAGTGCCCTCAGATCACCGCCGCGGAGCCGCGACTCGACCCGCTGCCGCCGGTCCTTCGACAGGCTCCCGTGATGCGCGGCGACGTGGCCTTCACCCAGCCTCTCGCCCAGCTGGTGGGCGACCCGCTCCGCCATCCGGCGGGTGTTCACGAACACCAGCGTCGTCCGATGCTCCAGCACCTGCCCGGCGATCAAGTCCAGGATCTCGGCCATCTGCTCCGCCGATGCGACAGCGCCGAGCTCATCGCTGGGCAGGTCCAGGGCGAGGTCGAGCTCACGGCGGTGGCCGGCGTCCACGATCGCGCAGCGCGGTGACCCGTCCGGCGCCGACCGGCCAGCGCCCGCACCCACCAGCAGCCTGGCAACGGCCTCAATCGGGCGCTGCGTCGCCGACAGGCCGATCCGCTGCACCGGCTGCGCGGCCAGGTGCTCCAGCCGCTCCAGGGTCAAGGCCAGATGGGAACCGCGCTTGTTCCCCGCGACCGCGTGGATCTCATCCAGGATGACCGAGCGGGCCGGTGCCAGCATCGCCCGAGTGCGCTCCGCTGTCACCAGCAGATACAGCGACTCCGGAGTAGTAATCAGGAAATCCGGCGGGCGCTTGAGCATCGCGGCACGTTCGGCTGCGGCTGTGTCTCCCGTCCGCACCGCCACCCGGATATCCGGCGCGGCCAGCCCCAGCCCCGCGGCCACCTCCGCGATCCCAGCCAGCGGTGCCTCAAGGTTCTGCCAGATATCAACGGCCAGGGCCTTCAGCGGCGACACGTACACCACCTGCGGCCCGGCCGCCTGGTCAGCGCCCGCCTCCAGCGCGCGGTAGATCCGGTCGATGCACACCAAGAACGCAGCCAGCGTCTTCCCTGACCCGGTCGGCGCCGCGATCAGCGTGTGACGCCCAGCCGCGATCTCCCGCCAGCCTGCAGCCTGCGGGGTCGTCGGCCCGGCCGGGAACCGACGGGCAAACCAGGTACCAACCGCCGGGTGGAACGAGTCCAGCACCCAGCCACACTAACCCGCGCCACCGACACCCCGGCCCCGCCTGCTGACGCGTATAGCCGGCCGATCATCCCACGGGTATGTCGAGCAACGCGCGGCAGACATCTCCGATGTCGACCATCCCGATGAGGGTGGCGTCGTCACCGACGACCGGCAGGTGCCGGAAATGGCCGGTCGTCATGGTTTCGGCCGCGTCACGGATGCTTGTCGTCGTGGTGATGACGACCGGGCGGGTGGTCATCAGGTCATGGATCCGGACCTCGTTCGGGTCCTTGCCATCCGCCACCAGGTGGACGATGTCAGCCTCCGTGATGAGACCTACCGGCCGCCTGGTCTGCTCATCGTCCAAGACCACCAGAGCCGACGCACCAGCGTGCTTCAGCAGATACGCGGCGGCGGCCACATGGTCGTTCGGTTCCACCGTCGTCAGCGGTGGCTGCATAACGTCTGCGACGGTGGCCGCAGCACGTGGCCGCGAGGAGGGTTCCGGCGCAGGGGCTTCCGCCATGATGTACTCCGCTTCCGGGATCTCAGCGAGATCCCCTAAAACCCAACCATGCCCAACGAAACCGGCATGAACCGTGCGGCATTCCGCCCGCCGGGACGGTGGGATACACGGCCATGTTGCCAGTGTCTACACGAAGTGCACCTCGGCGTGCGGCGATTCGTCGTCGACGAGAATGTCGCAAGTCGGGCAGTACCATCGCGCCTCAATGGGGGTGCCGCACGCAGGGTGCCGGGGCGCAATGGATGGGTCGGCGTGCCCGGCTGCCCAGTGCGCCAAGAGGCGGAGCGCGCCGGCGAGTTCCTTGCCCTCGGCGGTCAGCTCGTACTCAGACCGTGGCGGCCGCTCGGAGTAGGGCCGGGCCACCAGCAGCGCTTCCCGCTCAAGCCGCTTGAGGCGCTCGGACAGGATGTTCGCCGCGATGCCCGGAATCTGATCGAGGAGATCGTTGAACCGGCGCGGCCCGCTGAGCAGGGACTCCACCAAGAGCAGTGTCCACCGGTCGCCGACTCTGGTCAGCGCCTCGGCAAGCGGCGACGGGGCGTGTTCCCGTTCGGCCATACGCCGATCCTAGCCGTCATCTTGACATGTAGGTGGTAGTAGGTAGTAACTTGCAAGTCACTACCTACTAAGGAGGCACGGCGGCGATGACAATCCTCGACGAGATACAAGGAAGCATTAGGCAACTGGCGGAGGGTGCCGGTCCCTCGGTCGTCGGCGTCGGGCAGCGCTGGGGCATCGGCTCGGGCATCGTGCTCGGCGAGGGGAGGGTGCTGACCAACGCGCACAATGTGCGCGGCGATCAGGTAATGGTCACCTTCGCCGACGGACGCACGGCCGAGGGGACCGTAGCGGGACGCGACATCGACGGGGACCTCGCGGTCATAGACGTCGACACCGGCGGGGCGCCGGCGCTCCCGTGGGCGGCCAGCACGCCTGCCGGCATCGGAACACCGGTCTTCGGCTTGGCCAACCCGGGCGGGCGTGGGCTGCGCGTGACGTACGGGTTCGTCTCCGGCGTCGAGCGGACCTTCCGCGGCCCTCGTGGCCGCCGCATTACCGGCAGCGTCGAGCACACCGCTCCGCTCCTGCCCGGATCCTCGGGCGGCCCGGTCCTGGACGCCGGCGGACAGCTGCTCGGAATCAACACCAACCGCCTCGGCGAGGGCTTCTATCTGGCCATACCTGCCGACGAGACGCTCCGCAGCCGCGCCGATGCGCTTGCCCGTGGTGAGTCCGCGGCGCAGCCGCAGCTTGGTATCGCAATCGCTCCCGGGCACGTGGCCAGGCGGCTCAGGCGCGCCGTGGGCCTCCCCGATGCCGAGGGGGTGCTTATCCGGGATGTGACGGAAGGCAGCCCGGCCGCACGCGCCGGCCTGGCCCAGGGGGACCTGATCGTGGCGGCCGGGGGCCAGCCGGTACACGCGGTCGATGACCTGTTCGACGCGCTGCCGGTGGCACGCGGCGGCACTCTCGAGCTGAGCGTCATCCGCGGCGCCGATGAACGGACGATCCAGGTCGTGTTCGGCGAGAGCAGCGAGGCTGAAGAGCAAGCATGAGCTCCTCAGGTCGGCCGATAGCGCCTGCCTCAACAGCCAGGTCGTCCTTTCGGCTCCTCAGCTGGTGCGGGGGCCGCTCCCTGAAGTAATCATCTTCTGTTACGACTATGCCATGGAGAATCCCGCCAACACCCAGCCCGGCCCGGCCGCGGAGGTCAATCTCAGCGCTGAGGCGGCAACCCGATTCGTGGCCGGTGCCGGCCTCGTCGTGGATTCAGCCGACGGAACCCGCGTGGCCGGGCACATCGACCTCGGGCCCGATCACCACACCCCTTGGGGCGTGGTGCACGGCGGTGTCTACACGACCGCCGTCGAATCCGCCGCCAGCATCGGCGCCAGCCTGGCGGTGCGGGACCGGGGCCAGTTCGCGGTGGGTGTTCACAACGCGACCGATTTCCTGCGCCCGGCCACATCCGGCCGGGCAGAGGTCATTGCCGAGCCCCTGCAGCAGGGCCGCGTGCAGCAACTGTGGCTTGTCACCATCACGGACGAGCGCGGCAAGGTGCTCGCACGTGGCCAACTGCGGCTACAGAACGTCCCGCTCCCGGACGCCGCCACACGCTGACGAGCGGCCCCGCATGACGGGGCGCACAACCTGGGCTTTCAGGGAGCACTGGGTGGATACGCTACTGGGCGCTGGATGAGGATCGAGGGTCCCGGCGCAGAGGATGGTCGATGGGGATCTCGACGAGAACAATTTGCACCCCGTCGGGGTCTTCGATCCACATCTCGATCAGTCCCCAGGGCTCGGTCTGGGGCTCTTGGAGCACACGGACGCCAGCGGCGGACAGCCGCTCATGCTCAGCGTGGACATCGCGGACCTGGATCCAGATCATCACCGACCGTCCGGGAGTGCCGGGACCGTGGCCGGAAATCTCCAGGAACCCCGAGCCGAGGAAGAACACCAGTCCAGGATCGGCCGTGGGGCCGAACTCTCGGTAGATCGCCAAGCCCAGCACGTCGCGGTAGAAACGCCGGCTCCGATCCAGGTCGGCGGGCCGCAACAGGATTCGGCTGCTCAAGACGTCCATGCCTCGATCCTGACAGTTCGCCGCAGCCGTGCGGGCCGTGAGCCACTTGGCGGCGGGCGCAGCCGTGGGGAACCTGGTTGACGGAGTGGGCGCGGCAATGGCCCTGCGAGGAAGTCTGGAAGGCCCGCAAGTCATACTGACCGGCGCGGTTCCCAGACCAAAGTCATGACGGTTCCGGCCTGCTCATAGGCTCTGCCGGGTGTGGCGGCGGATGAACATCTGCTCATCGAGGCGCCACGTCTGGCGGCCGTCCTCCGAGACCTCTCCGGTCCAGCGGAAGTAGTTGTCCGAGATGTCGCGGAAGCTCCAGCGCTCCGGCGGCTCGTCATCGAGCCCCTCCAGCACAATGTCGCCGCCGTCCGGGCGGCCGATGAAGCGACGGACACGGCCGTTGATCGGATCGATCCACGTGGAACGCCATGCCGTGATCGACGGGTCATAAAAGCGCAGCGTCGTCCCGTGGAAGGGACGCAACGCGGCTGGTGCCTGCCCCGATGCGGGCACCTTCCACACGTCCTGGACCGCGCGCCCGCCGAGGACCCACCCGAAACACAGTTCGCCGGTCATGGTGGCCGGATGACCATCCCGGTCTGTCCCGTGCCATTCGACGTCCCAGGCACCGATGAACCGGCCGAACAGGTTCATCTGCTCCGCCTGGCCGGGATACGGGCCCGCCGCGTGGAGCGCGGCGGCCAGGTCGCCGGGCCGGCCGGCCTGCTCGCCGGGTGAAGTGCCCATGCCGCAAACATACGCAACGGGCGCGGGCGTGCCGGGTCTTTTATATAGCTCGGGCCAGGATGAGGCTGTGCCCCGAATCTCCTTCGGGGATGAAGCGGTGCCAGATCGGTGCCATCCCTGCTGCCTGGAGCCAGCGAAGATAGGAATCGGTGGCCGCGTGGTCCCAGAACATGTCGGCGCCGAGGTAGCGTTCGGTCGCGGTCCACTTCTCAGCACCGACAATGGCCAGGAAATGACCGCCCGGCCGCAGCCAGCCCCGGATGCGGGGGAACAGGGCCTGCTGGTCGGCCAGCGGCACATGGATCAAGGCGTAGAAGGACACCACAGCATCCAGGCTGGCGGGCCGCAGCCGCAGTGCGGTCATATCGGCTTGCACCAGGCTGGCGGCCGGGACGAGCCGCCGCGCCCGGCGAAGCTGGACGGCGGAGAAATCAACGCCCATCACCTGCAGCCCGTGCGCGATAAGCTCGCGGGTCGCCGGTATTCCGGCCCCGCAGCCCAGATCCAAGACCCGAGCGCCAGAAGGCAGCAAAACGGCCAGCTCCGCTACCCACTCGGCATAGCGGCTGACATCCTCCGCCGACGACTGGGCCGCCCCGCCGTCATCGTTACGGTAGGTCAGCGAAATCGCGTCGTATCCACGCCGGACAAGCTCTCGCTGGCGCGCCCGCGCGGCGCCGTCATCTGCCTCCACCCTGGCATCCTGCCCGACACCATGAAAACGAAGCCGCCGCCAAACGGCCGCCGACCGGGACGATCAGGAAGACCAGCGACGCTGCGAGGCGGCATAGTCGTCCAGCCGCCATGCCATCGCTGACTGCGGCCTGATCGCGTAGACGACGTCAAAGTCAGGGTCGGCGCCCGGCAGGTACTGCTGATCCTGCGGCCTGGTGTATTTCGCTGCGAGCGCCGCGACCACGGACGGAACCAGGGAGGGTGCTCCGAGGTCTTCGACCGCGCCGCGCACGATCACGACGTCCTCGCCGCTCTCCAGGTGCACGACAACTCGCGGATCTGCCGCGATGTTGCGGGCCTTGACGGTGCTCCGCTCACTGTAGAGGTAGAGCGTCTCGCCGCTCACCACTCCCCAGACCGGCGCTGCGTGCGGGGCACCCGACGGCGTGGTGGTGCCCAGCCAGTACGTGCGCGCCGCAGCAAGCCGCGCGGAAACCTCAGTCCACGTCATCGTGTCGTCCTGCATGTGCCGATGATCGCACCAGCCGCGCTTGGCCAGGCCACAGAACGGCCAGCGTGGGAGAAGGCCGCAGCGGAGACCCGGCCGGCTGCGGGCGCGCTCGGCGAGCCCGAAATCCGGTGTCGGCTAGGGGCAGGTCAGGACGCCGTGCACCGCACGTTGCCCAGCGAACCGGGAAGGCTGCCGCTTCCCAGAAGGCCGAAAGTGGCCGAACCGCCTTTCGCTATCGCACCGTCGTAACTGGCGTTGGTCACGCTGACGTAATACGCGCTCGGATCGTAGGTCGACAGCGCGGTGTGAATCTCAGCCGCCGCGGCGGGAATGTTGTCGATCAACTCCATTATTGACTGAACGCTCTCCGTGGGCGTCCCGTTGATTGGATACCAGTGGACGTCGGCGCAGTTGATGTCGGCCGCGTCGGCCTGGAGGATCGTGTCGTTCCAGGTCTGGAAGCCTGCCACGCCGGCGCCAGGGGCCAGGGTGCCGTCCATCGCGTAGTCGTAGCAGATCTGTGCGCTGGGGTTAGCCGCCTTCATGGCCTGCATATACGGCAGGGCGTTGGTCGCGTACGACGACGCCGTGTGGGGGTTGGAGTGGGTGTCGGTCTCCCAGGACCCGTACACCTCGTTGCCTATCTCCCAGAGCGCCACGCCCTGGCCGGAGGTCGCCGACTGCCTAACCCAGGCGCCCGCGGCCTGCGGGGTGTCGGAGCCGTAGTCGATCGTGACGAACTTCTGCCCGCCGGATATGGCGTTGACCTGGTTTGAGTACTGGGCGAAGTTGACCGGCTGCGCGGCGCCGTTGACGGTGTTGGCCTGCCACAGGTACTGGTCGGCCCACGAGCCAGCGGCGATGTTACGTCCGGCCATGCAAAAGTCAAGAGCCCGCGAGCCTGGTTGGCCGGAGCGTGGGCCGAGATCGGGTGGGCCAGGGACAGCGGGAATTTGGTGCGTCAGAGACTGTCTCGCTGGTGCTGGAGGAAGGACCGCTCGGCGCTGTTGGCGGTGCGGGCGATGGCTGCGTCGTATGCCGCCGTGGCGTCATCCCGCCGGCCGAGTCTGCGCAGGAAGTCTGCGCGTGTCGAATGGAACAAGTGGTAGCCATCGAGGCCGAGCTGGTCGACGAGTTCGAGCGCGAGGGAAGGACCGCGGGTTTCGGCGACGGCGACGCAGCGGTTGAGGGCCACGACGGGGGTGGGCGTAAGCACGATCAGCTGGTCATAGAGCGCAAGGATCTGCGCCCAGTCTGTTTCTGCGGCCGTGGGAGCATCGCTGTGCACGGCGTTGATCGCCGCCTGGATCTGGTAGGGCCCAGGGCGGTTGCGGTGCAGGCATGCCCGGACGAGATCCTGGCCCTCGGCGATCATGGCATGGTCCCATTGGCTGCGGTCCTGGTCTGCGAGCAGGACCAGCGAACCGCCGGGCGTGGTGCGGGCCTGGCGGCGGGCCTCGGTCAGCAGCAGCAGGGCCAGCAGGCCCAGGGCCTCATGCTCGTCGGGCATCAACTCGGCGAGCAACCTCGCGAGGCGGATGGCCTCGGCGCACAATTCGGAGCGGACGAGGTCGTCGCCGGACGAGGCCGTGTATCCCTCGTTGAAGACGAGGTAGACGACGGCCAGCACGAAAGGGAGCCGGTCGGGCAACTCCGCGTCGCGCGGCACGCGGTAGGGAATGCCGGCGTCGCGGATCTTCCGCTTGGCCCGGACGAGACGCTGGGCAATCGTCGCCTCGGGAACGAGGAAGGCGCGGGCGATCTCAGGCGTCTGCAGCCCGGCGATGAGCCGCAGAGTAAGAGCAAGCTGGGCCTCGGCGGCGAGGGCCGGGTGACAGCAGGTGAAGATCAACCGCAGGCGGTCATCCTGCACCGGTCCCACCTCCAACGACTCGGTGTCGGCGTGCAGCAGGGCCGCCTGTGTCTCGCGGCCGTAGCGGGAGGACTCCCGCCGCAGGCGATCCAGTGCCTTGTTGCGGGCCGTGGTGACGATCCAGCCGCCCGGGTTGGGCGGCACCCCCGCGGCCGGCCAGCGCTGCGCGGCCACCGCGAAGGCCTCCTGGACCGCCTCCTCGGCGAGGTCGATGTCGCCGAAGAGGCGGGCCAGGGTGGCCACCGCACGCCCCGAGCTCTCCCGGTAGGCCCGCTCGATGGCCGCGGCGTCCGCGGTGTCTCCCGCTCGCCTCCGGGGCGCTTTGGGGCGCCGCCTTCCCTGGTCGCTCGTTCCTCGCTCCTCAGTCCAGGCGGCGCCGCGCCCCTCCGGCTCGCTCATGCGCACGGCACGATCTACTCCTCCGGGGCGTCGTCCTGGAACGGCCGGACCTCCACCGGCCCTCCGCAGGCCTCGGACCCTTTGGCCGCCCACTCCAGCGCCGCGTCCAGGTCCTCGGCCTTGATCACCCAGAAGCCGCCCAGCTGCTCCTTGGTCTCCGCGAACGGCCCGTCCGTCGTGACCACCTGGCCGCCCTGCGCCCGGACCACCGTGGCCGTGGAGGACGGGTGCAGGCCGCCAGCGAACACCCACGCCCCAGCTGACTGGACCTCGGCATTGAAGGCGTCGACCGCCTTGTACATCTGCGCCGTCTCCGCCTCCGAAGGAGCGGGTGCCCCCTCGACCATATGCACCGCAAGCATGTACTGCCTCATGTCGGTTCTCCTTCGACCCGGGCCGGCCCCATGCCGGCCTCTCATCCCTGTTCACGAACGAGAACCGGCAGAATCGACACTAGTGGTCGGTAAGAAGAGTCTTCTTTGGCGCCGTTCCATGATCACGGTAATCTCTCAGCCGCCGCGGCTGAACGTGTTCCGTCATCATGGAACCTGTCACCGCGCTCCTGAACGGCGCCGGCCACCCATCCGCAAGCGAAACGCGAGCACGAGAGTAACCTGCGCCGGCAGCAGTCCGGAGCAGATGCTGGTAGCCGGGTCCCCTCCAGGCGGAGGCTCAGAGTTTCCCCTGGTTCCTGGAGGTGAGGATGATCTGGGTCACCAGGTATGGGCTCAGCCTGAGCTTCTGCGCTATCTCATCAGGCCGCATACCCTGCGCGTTATAGAGGAGCGCCAGCCTTTCCTGCGACTTGCTCCACGCCCGAGGGACAGATTTTACCGAACGACGGACCGGCGCTTCCTGACGGCGAACGGGCTGAGCGGCGGCCGCCGTACGAGGAGCCGCCTCGGCACCGGATGAGGGTATAGGACCGAAGGAACCCCGCCGCTGATCGTGGTACTTGCCGTTGGCTAGTTCCTCGCGAGTATGCTCATCCAGGATCAGGTACTGTTCCGCCGCCTTGTTAACCCCGACGGCGACCATGGTCAAGCCTTTGGCATTCTTTTCCTGGCACTCACGCGCCATGCAGTAGTTGTATTTCCGGGCTCGATCGGGATGCAGCTCAGACCCGCACGTGACGCACTGCGACATCGTCTTTCCATCGTTAAGCTAACTGAACATGATTGTCAACGTCAGCGGTGCATGCCATGTTCCCAGCGTGCTTGCATGCTGCCGCCGCTGAACTCGGACCAGCCTGAACCACCCGGGCCGCTACCATCCGCACAGCGACACCCGCTCGGTGTACCAAGCGGACGGGCGGGCAGCACAGACCCTCATGAGCCGGGACGAGCCTGGGTAGACAGGAAGCAAGGACAGGAGGACAGCGATGTTCGAGGCTGGCGACATCCGGGAGTGGCGCGGCCATGACGTGGTCGACAGCGGCGGCCACAAGATCGGTACGCTCGAATCGGTCTACGTGGATACCGGCACCGACCAGCCCGCGTTCGCGACCGTCACGATCGGCCTGCCGACGCGGCACCGGCTCGTGTTCGTGCCGCTGACAGGAGCGACTGTAGGCCCCGGGTATCTCAAGGTCACCTACGACAAGCGCCAGGTCAAGGACGCGCCGTCGATCGGCACCGACGGGGAACTGCCTGCGAGCGACGAAGAGGCAATCTTCAAACACTACGATCTGGCTTACCAGCCCGGCGGCGGAGGCGAACGGCGCCTCGCGCGTCGCTGATGCCGGGAAGATCGGAGAGCGCGCGATGGCGCTGTTTCTACTGCTGATCATTGTGGCAATCGCGCTGGGGATCGTCGGCGCGGTGGTCAAGGGCCTGCTTTATCTCCTGATCATTGGCGTGGTCGTCCTCCTGGCCGACCTCGTCCTGGCCGGCGTACGGCTCCGCCGCAGCGGCAGGCGCCCGACCAGGTAAGGTCCGGCCCGGGCCGATCGTGCCCGGCTTGACCGCGTGAACCCTTTCGATGGCGCATAGCGTGTTATCCATGCGCGGGCTGACACGGCGGATGAGAGCCGGATGATCAACCGGTTCACCAGCCTCGCGCCCCGGCGAAGGATCCTCATCGCCGGGGTCGCGCTGCTGGTAATCGCCGCTGCCATCACGGTGGCGGTCGCCGCGGCCGGCGCCGGGGCCGGCCGCGGCGCCGCGACCAGCCAGAACGCATCCACCCGTTACCCGCCGCAGGACCGGCCCGGGCCGGTCCTGCTGGTGCCCGGCTACGGCGGCGGCACCGGCGCACTGTCGGCGCTGGCCGGCCGGATACGGTCCAGCGGCCGGCAGGCCACCGTCGTGCATCTGCCGGGCAATGGCACGGGCAGCCTGGTCCAGGATGCCATGGTGCTCGACACCGCGGTCGCCCGCGCGCTGCGCGGCGGGGCACCGTCGGTCGATGTGATCGGCTACTCGGCGGGCGGGGTGGCCGCGCTGGTGTGGGCGCGAGACGATGGCGGGAGCCGCAAGGCGCGGCGCGTGATCACGCTCGGCTCGCCGTTCCATGGGGCCTCGATCGCCGCCGCGGCCGAGGGTTTCGTGCCCGGCGCGTGCCCGGCCGCCTGCCAGCAGCTCATCCCGGGCAGCAGCCTGCTGGCCGGACTCACCCCGGGGCCGCCCGGCGGGCTGCGCTGGCTGTCGCTGTGGACCACCGACGACCAGACGGTCACGCCACCTGACTCGGCGCGGCTGGCTGGCGCGATCAACGTGCCCATCCAGTCGGTCTGCCCGGGTCAGCAGATCAGCCACTCCGAGCTGCCGACCAACCCGGTGGTCACCAAGATCGTGCTACAGGCGATCGGCGCCGGCCCGATCAGGCACCCGGCCAGCGCCGACTGCCGCGGCTGATCAGGCACCCGGCCAGCGCCGACTGCCGCGGCTAACCCTGGCCGAGCCCGTCAGCTCGTGATGTCCTTCGTCGCGAAATGGGCCCAGGCGGCCGCGAGGAACACGGCCACGTACACCGCTTGCACCGCGAATCCTCGCTCGATGTTCCGCCACAGGATCGGCTGGCGGAAGAAGTCCACCCAGGCCAGCCAGTACCGGGTGGGCAGGTAGGGGTTGATCGACGCGGCCGCGTTGAGGGTGACAAGCACCTCGCTGGTGATCAGCGCAGCCAGTGCGCCCAGGGCGGCGCCGAGAGAAGAGTCGGTGACGGTCGACAGGAACAACGCGATCACACCGACCCCGAGCATCGACACCCCGATGAACGCGACCGCGCCGAGCGTCCTGATCAGCAGGTCGGCGGGAGTCAGCCCGCCGCCCGACAGCGAGGTCGCGGCGACGCTTGAGGCGCTCAGGCCGCCGCTGCCGGAACTCACGGAGGCGACCGGCTGCGAGCCGAACAGCAGCGTCCCGGTCGCGTACGCGGTGAGCGCGACCAGCACGACAGCCGCGAGTACGTACACGATGAGCGCGACGAGCTTGGCCGTGAGCAACCTGGTCCGGCCGACCGGCCTGGCCAGCAGGTATCGCAGCATGCCCGAACCAGCCTCGCCCGCGATGGAGTCACCCGCCACGACCGCGACCGCGACGGGCAGGAAGATGGGCAGCACGATCGCGAGCGCCGCGGCCGGATACAGCGATCCGCTGGACAGAACCGCCGACAACAGGGCTGGGCCCTGGCCCGGCGGCGGGGCCAGGTGCGTGACCGCGACGAACACCGCGACCAGCGCCGGGAGGCCGCACAGCAGCGCGACGCTGACCCAGCTCCTCGGCCGGCGCACCAGCTTCACCAGTTCAACCCGGATCACCGGGGTCACCACCCTCCGCCTGCGCAGTGCCGTCGCCGTCCGCGTGATCGACCGCGCCGCCGTCCGCGAGCCGCACGCCGCCATGACCGCCGGGCGCCGACCCAGCATCCTGGCCGCCGCCCGCGGCCGGCCCGCCGTCGCCCGCCCGGTCGATGCGGTCGGAACCGGAGCCGGTGACGGCGAGGACGAGTTTCTCCAGCGAACGGCGCTCCGGGCCGATCTCGGTGACCCGCACCCCGGCCGCGACGAGACGGAGGTTGAGCGCCGCCGAGTCCGCCTCCGCCACCAGCAGCGTGTCGTCCTCGACCCGCTCGACGCGCCCATCCAGCACCGCCACGGCGCGGTCCACGTCGGGACTGCGCACGATCACCCGCCCGGTCGGCCCGCGCAACTCCTCAAGATCCTCCTGCACAACGAGCCGTCCCCGGTCAATGACGCCGACCCTCGTGCACAACTGGTCGACCTCAGCCAGTTGGTGGCTGGACAAGAAGACCGTCGTCCCGGCCTTGTTCAGCTCGATGAGCAGGTCGCGAACCTCCCGGATGCCCTGCGGGTCCAGGCCGTTGGTCGGCTCGTCGAGCACCAGCAGCCGCGGCGTGCGCAGCAGCGCGGCGGCCAGGCCGAGCCGCTGGCGCATGCCGAGCGAGTACCTCTTCACGGGCCGGTTGTCGATCCCGGCCAGGCCGGCCCGCTCAAGCGCCTCGGCGACCCGGGCGCGGCGGGTCCGGCGGGCGCCAGCGCGGCCTGCCGCGTCGATCAGCGCGAGGTTGGCGCGGCCGGACAGGTGCCCGTAAGCGGACGGGCCCTCGACCAGCGCGCCGATCTGCGGCAGCACCTCGGCGGCACGGCGCGGCATCGGCTTGCCCATGAGCTCGATCTCGCCGCTCGTCGCGTAGACCAGGCCGAGCAGCATCCGGATCAGCGTCGTCTTGCCGGAACCGTTCGGCCCCAGGAAGCCGTACCTGTCCCCGTCGCGCACGTCCAGGTCGACCTGGTCCACGGCGAGCAGATCCCCGAACCGCTTGGTGAGTGACCTCGTGACGATCATGGGCGCCTCCCCCGGCCCGCCTGCAGGCTGGCGCCCGCACTCTCCAGCAGGGCCGGTGTCACGGCGCCGGTGAGAATGTAGGTCTCCCTGCGGAACCCGGCGTGCAGCATCAGCACGATGAGCAGCGGCGTGCGGATCAGGACGGCGGTCCCGCCCGGCAGCGACACGGTTCGGGCACCGGCCTGGATCGCGGCGTTGAGCAGGTTTGCGCCCGTCCCGCGGGGCAGCGGCAGCAGCACCAGGCGGGAGAATCCAGCGCCGTAAGCGGTCACGCCGTTGAAGCCGCCCGGGATCGGGACGCGGCTCAGCCCGGCGAGCTGGCCGGGAAACGCAGTGCCGTCGTGGTCCCCATCACCGTCGCCGCCCAAGACGCCGTCGGCGTCGGGCAACGAGAATGAGCTCACGACGACGCCTGGCGCGGGATTCGGTATCACGGTGGGCAGCGCCGGGCGTTGCTCGGTCACCTGGAGGAAGGTGGTCACCAGAACGGGCTTGCTCGCGCCGCGGCCGGTGACCGCGACGTCGAGTGGCAGGCCGCTGGCCGGATCGGCCCAGATGTCGATCGCCCCGATCGTCGTCGACGGGTCTGCGGGCACCAGCCGCAGGCCTGCCGCGTCCACCCCGGCCACCCGCCGCGACGGCAACCGTGACAGGTGATCCGCGGGCGAGGCAGCAGCCAGCAGCCTCCGCGCCAGCGCGGGAGGCAGCAGGTCAGACGCCCGGGGCAGCCGGGCCGGCTCGGGGCCGACGATCCGGGTCAGCACGTCGTGGCCGTAGTCCCAGAGGTAGGTGAACCGACCCACCTGGTAGATGTCGTTCTCGCCGGTACCGGTGATAACCGCCGTCCGCCAGCTGGCGGGCGAGCGGTACCAGGCGTACTGGTCCGTGGTGCCGTCAAAGAGCGTGCTTACGTCCTGAAATTCCGGCAGTCCCGGCAGCCCGAGGTTCACCGTGCTCTCGGTATACCCCTCGTAGGGCACGCCCGCCGAGGCGATGATCCGGGCCCGCAGTGTTGCCGCGCTGATCGGCAGGCCACCGGCCGGCAGCGCCGCGATCACCGCGGGGAGCGCGCAGAGGAGGGCGATTCCGCATAGAACGACGGACCAGCGGCGCCGAGCCTGAGCGCTGACGACGCTCACGGGAGCCTGCTCATCGCGCGCCTGCCACCGTTTCAAGGTACGTTGACCGGACCGCGGACGCACAGGCCGGCGGCGCCCGCAGGGTGACGGTCTTCTTACGGCACGGGCTTCTTACGGCACGGGCTCGCCCCGGTCAGGCCGTCCGGTCTTTGTCCCCCTGATGCTGGTGCGGTCCGCGTTTGTCCTTCTCGTCCTCGATCTGGCGGATCATTTCCTTGCGAACCTCGATCAGTGCGCGGTCGAGGTCGCGGTCGCTCGAGCTGGCTACCAGCGGCGACCACTTGGGCAGCCATGCCTCGAAGGTGACCTTCTGCTCGGGACCCCGGCGGTCCTTGACCGAAATCTCAAGGTCCACCTGCTCCGGGTTCCACCTCGCCAGATGCCGCTCCAGACTGGACAGAAGCTCAAGCACGTGGCTGCGGTCGGCAGCGCCGAAGCCGAAGCCGAGGCGCAGCCGGTCCCCCAGGATCCGTGTCGAGCCGTTCTCGGCGTCGCTCATAAGCACACCCTGTCACAGCATTAACGGACCGGTCACCGAAGGCTGCCCAAGAGCACGTCGAGCAGGGCGACCTGCCTCGACTCGGGGACGCGGGCCGGGTAGAGCACCGCCTCGACGCTCAGCCCGTCGATCAGCGTGACCAGCCGGTGGGTGGCTTCCTCTATGTCAAGCCCGGCCGTCATTATCGTTAGGAAATCGTCGAGAGTCCGCAGGTTACGGCCTGCTGGAGGTAGGCATGGCCGACCGGAGCCAAGACCCCGAACACGAGGCGTTCGCCGCCGAGCGCGCAGACCTGGTGGCCTTCGGGCGGCGCATGGTCGCCGATGGCCTCGTGGACGGCATGTCGGGCAACCTCAGCGTGCGGGCCGCCGACAGCGGCCTCGTCGCGATCACCCCGTCCGGGGTCAGCTACGACGACATCGGGCCGGCCGACATCTGCCTGGTCCGCCTCACCGACGGGAGCACGGACCCGCCACTCAGGCCGTCCACGGAGACGCCGATGCACCTGGCGATCTACCGGGCGACAGGCGCCTGCGCGGTGGTGCACACGCATTCGCCCTTCGTGGTGGCCCTGTCCGCGGTCCTGGATGTGCTGCCGGCCGTCCACTACGCCATGGCCGACCTCGGCGGACCCGTCCGCGTCGCTCCGTACGCGAGGTTCGGGACCGAGCAACTGGCCCGCAACGCGGTCGCCGCGCTGGCTGACCGCACCGCCGTGATCCTCCAGAACCACGGCGCGCTGAGCTACGGCCGCACGCTCGGGCAGGCGTACGACCGGGCGCGGACGCTCGAATGGCTGGCCCGTACGTACTGGCACGCGCGCCTGGCGGCAGGCGGGGGGGCCCTGAGGCTGCTCGACGAGGCCGCGCTGCACGAGGTCCGCGAGGCTGCCCGCGCGATCGGGTACGGCGAGCCGAAGCCGCGTCCATGACCGGCGCCACCCTACGCCCCGAACGTGCCCGAATCCGCACAGGGCATCTCCCAACAACACCAGATCCGCTCCGGGCTCGTTGGGAGTACAGCGCCCGCCAGGCGCTAACGACCCAGGAGCCACTCCGGGCTCATCCCGACGAGGCCTAAGCCACTCCGGGCTCGTCGCCGGCGGCGGCATCGGCCAGGAAGTGGGCCAGTTCGGCGGCGGTCGGCGCGGTGGCGGGGCCCCGCCTGGTCACCGAGAGCGCCGCGGCGGCGTTGGCGGCGCGGGTGGCGGCCACCTCGCCCGCGCCGCCCGCCAGCGCGGCGATGAAGGTACCGGCGTGCGCGTCGCCTGCGCCGTTGGTGTCCAGCACGTCGACCCGGAACCCTGGCACGGTGACCGGGTCGCGTTCCCGGTGGCCGATCAGGCACCCGGCCGAGCCGGTTCTCACCAGCACTCCCCGCCGCCCGGCCCGCCCGGCCAGTGCGCGGGCCGCACAGCGCGGGTCAGCCAGGCCGGTCAGCAGCGTGGACTCCCGGGCGTTGCAGGTGACCCAGTCACCGCGGGCCAGCACGGCTTCGAGGACGTCGGCCGGGATGGACCCCACGAGCGGCCCGGGATCGAAGAACACCACGGTGTCCTGGCCGAGCCGCCCCAGCCAGCCGCGCAGCGCATCGGTGTTGCTGGGGTGCAGCAGCCCATATCCGGACAGGTAGACGGCGTCGCGCGGCGCGGGGGTCAGCCCCGCCAGGTCCTTGGCGGTCAGCGCCGCCTCCGCGCCGCGGCTGGTCAGGAACGTCCGCTCCCCGGCAGAGTCCACAACGGCGATCACGAACCCCGTGTCCAGGTCTGCCTTCGGCGGCTGGAGGATCTCGATGCCCGCCTCCGCCAGTCCCGCGCGGGCCAGGGCGCCGAACGGCCCGCTGCCGTGCGCGCCGGCGTAGGCCACCCGCAGCCCCTGCCGGGCGGCGGCGACCATCACGTTGAAGCCACCGCCCGGGGTCGTCTGCGTGCGATCGGCCAGCACGTCGCCGCCGCGTTCAGGCAGCGCGGGCACCTCGAGCACCACGTCGACAACGACGTTGCCGAGGTGCAGCAGCCGGTCGAACGGGCCCGTCACCGAGCCCGCCTGCGCAGCGCCAGCAGATCCCGCGCGATCTCGTCCAGCCGCAGGCCGTTGACCCGCGCGACCATGCCGCGCGCGCTCTGCGGAAACGCGTCCACCCCATGACACGCTCCGCCGATCGCGCCGGCCATGGCCGCGATGGTGTCGCAGTCGCCGCCGAGTGAGGCGGCGATCCGGCACGCCAGCCACGGGTCGTCCGGGGCGGCCGCGAGCACCGCGAAGGCGGCCGGGACGGATTCCTGCGCGGCCAGGCTGGTCCCGACCAGCGAGTACACAATCGCGATCGTCGTGTCCGGGTCGCGCCCGGCGGCCAGGCCGGTCGCCCAGGTGATCCGCGCCGCCACGTCGGCGGCGGCGACCCAGTGGCCCCGCCCGGCCGCCAGCGCGGCGGCATCGACGGCGGCCCGCGCGGCCTCGGGCACCGTGGCGCCATCCACGCCCGCGCTGACTGCCGCCGCGACAGCCGCCGCGCCGGCCAGGGCGACCCCCGTGTTGTGTGTCACCCGGCTGGCCTCGACCACGCGGTCCACCAGGAGGTCGAGGTCCGACCAGGGCGTGGCGATGCCGACCGGCGTGATCCGCATGGCCGCGCCGTTCGTGCCGCTGAGCCGGCCCGCCTCATCGACATCCGCTCCGGCCAGCAGCGCCGCCAGGGCCCGCTTCGTGGAGGGCCCCAGCAGGTCCAGCGAGCCGCGGGCCCGCATCGACTCCTCCCACGCGAGCAGCCGCCGGACCAGTTCGGCCGCGTTCACCACGCCGCCGCCCTCGACCATGAGCGTGGCCAGCAGCATGGCCTGCTCGGTGTCGTCGGTGACGGCTCCGGCGGGCAATCCGGCCGCGAGCGGATGGCCGGGCGGACCCGGCTCGAACCTGGTCAGCAGCCTGCCGTACCTGGCCACGATCTCGGCCCGCGGCAGCGACTGCGTCGGCATGCCGAGCGCGTCGCCGACCGCCAGCCCGTACAGGGCACCGGCCGCACGCGACTGCCCGGCAGTCATCGGACCAGGACGTCGGCCAGGCTGACCACCTCGATCAGCGGGCCGTAAAGCCGCATGATGTCCAGCGCCTGGCCGTGGCTGACGTCGTTGACGCCGGCGCACGCGTCCGCGACGACCTGGACCTCGGCGCCCGCGTCCGCCGCCGCCAGCGCGGTGGACAGCACGCAGCAGTCGGTCGACACGCCCGCCAGCACCAGCCGCCCGCCGTCACCGACCCGTTCAGCCAGTTCCGGCTTCCATTTACCGAACGTAACGGCATCCAGCGTCTGCCCCCGGTCAGCTGCGAAGTCGTCGACGAGCTCGTAGATCCGCGCGTCAGGTGGCTGCAGCGCGAACGGCCACAGGTCGTAGTAGCGCTGCCACGCGCCCGCGGGAACCGGCGGGGCGATGAACCTGGTGAAGGTGACCCGGGGCCGGAACGCCTCGACCAGCTCGCGGACCGGGCCGACGATCTCGCCGAACCGCGGGGCCAGCCAGGCGCTGCCGGTCTCGGCGAACACCCGCTGCATGTCGATGACCGCCAGCCACCCCGCCGCCGACCCACCGCGCCCCGGCGGCTCGCTCATGCGCTGCTCCCCGCTCGCCTCCGGGGCGCCTTGGGGCGCCGCCTTCCCTCGTCGCTCGTACCTCGCTCCTCAGTCCAGGCAACGCCGCGCCCCTCCGGCTCGCTCATGCTTGGGCCGTGGCCGTGGGGGGCGCCAGCACCGGGGCCGACTCCTGGGCCCGCACCGCCGCACGGCCGAACGCCCAGGTCACGACCAAGCCGATGGCCAGGGCCACCAGCACGCCCAGGTTGGCGAAAGCCCAGGCGCCGGTCTTCCCGCCGAGCCCGAACGGCTGCAGCAGGTAACCCTGCCAGGTAAGCCAGCTCGCGTTGCCGTTCGTGACCAGGCCCCAGCCCACGACGGTGCTGACGACGATGACAGCCAGCGGAAGGAGCCGGATATCGCCGTAGCGTCCGGTCCGCTGATAGAGCTCGGGCTCGGCGTAGTTCTTCCGGCGCAGCGCGATGTCGGCCAGCATGACGCCGCACCAGGCGGCGATGGGCACGCCGAGCGTGATCAGGAATCCCTCGAACTGGATGAGGAAGTTCTTGGCGATGAACACAACGTAGATCGTTCCCAGCACCATGACCGTGCCGTCGATGAGCGCGGCGACGTACCGCGGCGTCCGCAGGCCAAGGGACAGCAGCGCCAGGCCGGAGGAGTAGATGTCCAGCACCGACCCGCCGACCAGCCCGAGCACCGCGACGATGGCGAACGGCACGAGGTACCAGGTGGGCAGCAGCAGCGTCAGCGCCCCGATCGGGTCGGCGGAGATGGCGCTGCTCAGCTTGGCCGACGAACCGGCCAGCAGCAGGCCGAAGATGATCAGGAAGATCGGTGCCACCGAGGACCCGAATGTGGTCCAGCCGATCACGCCGCGGCCTGACGAACGCCGCGGCAGGTACCGCGAATAGTCAGCGGCCACGTTCACCCAGCCCAGCCCGAAGCCGGTCATCGTGAATACCAGGGCGCCGATGACCTTCTCCGCGGAACCCGAGGGGATCGCCGCCACGGTGTGCCAGTGGATCTTGTCGGCGACGAGAATGATGAACCCCACGGTCAGCACCGCGGTCACCACGGTGATCACGGTCTGCATCCGCATGATCAGGTCGAAGCCCATGACACCGCCGATGACTGTCAGCGCGCTCACCACGATCAGCGCGATGACCTTGGTGACGGTGCCGCCGCCCCACCCCAGGTGTGCGAACACCGTCGCGGTCGCCAGGGTCGCCAGGATGATCAGCACTGTTTCCCAGCCGACCGTGAGCAGCCAGGAGATCGCGGCGGGCAGCTTGTTTCCGCGCACCCCGAAGGCGGCCCGGCTGAGCACCATAGTGGGCGCCGATCCGCGTTTGCCGGCCACCGCGATGAACCCGCAGAGCAGGAAGGAGACGATGATGGCGACCAGCCCCGCCCCGACCGCCTGCCAGAACGAGATGCCGAAGCCCAGGACGAACGCGCCGTAAGCCAGGCCCAGGACCGAGACGTTGGCCGCGAACCACGGCCAGAACAGGTCGCGCGGGTGACCCTTCCGCTCGGCGTCGGTGATCACATTGATCCCGTTCATCTCGATCTGCAACGGACGCGGTTCCGCGGTGCCGACCGAGGTGCTGCCTTCTGCGCGCTGATAGTCAGCCATGGCTAAGCCCCTTCATGCGGGTGATGCCTGAGCGGGTCGTTAGGTAGCGAAAGGGTGCGGGACCTGCGGCGCCGCAGGGCCAGCGCGGTGAGCAGCAGCGCCGCGCCGAGCAGGGCCGCCGCCGCCGCTCGTTTCGCCGCCGGGCCTGGCCGCCTGGTGACAGCAGTGGCGCGGGCCCCCGCCTGGCTGGCCAGCAATTGCTCGACGTTGCCCGCGAACTGCTCCATCAGGCGCTGGCCCACCGGGCCGATCGCCCCCGGGGCGTACTGGGCGACGTTGCCGCGGATCAGCAGATCGGCGCTGATCAGCACTCGTGCGGTGGCGCCGTGGGGCTCGACGCGGACGGCGACATGCGCGTCGGCGCTGCCGTGGCCGGCCTGTTCGCGCCCGGATGCGCGCAGGGTCACGGTTCCAGCCTCGCGGTCGGCCGCGTCGAGCTTGACCGTGCCCGCGTAAACGGCATCGATCGGGCCGATCCTGAGCTCGATCTGGCCCGCGTAGGTGCCGTCGGCCACCTCGCCGATCAGCCGGCTGCCGGGCAGGCACGCGGCTACCTTCCCGGCGTCCAGCAAGGCATCGAACACCTCTGGGGCCGGACGGCCGATCCGGACCGCACTGGTGAGCTCCACACTCACTGCCCTATCTGTCCATGATCGCTTTGCGCTGCGCCCCGTCCACCGGGATGTGGGCGCCGTTGATGAAGCTGGCCCGGGGCGAGGCCAGGAAGGTGACCAGCGCGGCGACCTCCTCAGGCTCGCAGATCCGGCCCACCGGGATCGAGGCCTCGGCCAGTTCGTGCGCCCGCTCCTGGGTGACGCCCTTGTCGCGGGCGAAGGCCTTCTCCAGGGTGTCCCACCGGTCGGTGTTCACCGGGCCCGGGTTGACGGTGTTGATCCGCACACCGTAGCGGCCGTACTGCTCCGCCACCGAGGAGGCGAAGTTGATGTCGGCCGCGTTCGCCACCCCTGCCGTCATCTCCCAGTAGCTTGGCTTCAGGCCGTCGTTGCCCACGACGAGCACGATCGAGCCCGCGCCCCGTTCTCGCATATGCCCGATTACCGCGCGCACCGACCGGACATAGCCCATGAACTTCAGGTTCAGGCTCATCATCCACTGCTCTTCGGTCAGGTCCTCCAGCAGGCCGCCGGGCGAGCTGCCGGCGCAGGTGACCAGGATGTCAATCGCGCCGAACCGGCCCATCACGGCATTCACGCAGCGCTGGACATCTTCCGTGACGCTCATGTCGCCGGCCAGCGGCACGATCACCCGCCCCGTGGCGGCCGCGATCTCCTTGGCGGTGACCTCCAGCGGCTCCCCGGTGCGCGCGGTGATGGCGACATCGGCGCCCTCGCGCGCGAGATGCTCGGCGACGTGACGGCCGATGCCCTTGCTGGCGCCGGTGACGAGGGCCACTTTCCCGTCCAGCTGCAGATCCACCGCGTGCCCCTTCCGCCTGTGCTGGATAGTACGGGCCAGGATGGTACGTGTGCAGGATGGTATACCAAATATCAACCAGGTGGAAGAGTGCCGGTGTGGCACTGAATCACCCTGTTCCTTCCCGGCCCCCGGGTGCGCAGCCCAGCCGCCCGGTCCCCGCCCGGTCCCCGCCCGGTGAGCGGCCGGTGAGCGGCCGGGTCCCTGGCTGCCCACGCTGTAGCCAATTGATTATTGGTGAATGTTTTTGCCCCGGGCGGGGCAAAAACATTCACCAATCTTCGTTTTCCACAGCCAGCGTGGCGCGATCGGCCTTGCCGAGGTGATTGCGCGGCACAGCCGCGATCTCGAAGACCCGCTTCGGGCACTTGTACCCAGCCAGGACCACCCGCGCGTGTGCTATCAGCCCATCCTCGTCGAAACGGCACCCGGGACGGATCGCCACCCAGGCGGTCACCTGCTCGCCCCACCGCGCGTCCGGGACTCCGGCCACCACGGCCTCGGCCACCGACGGATGGCTCTCCAGTGCGACCTCGACCTCGCGGGGGTAGACGTTCAGTCCGCCGGTGATGATGAGTTCCTTTATCCGGCCGCGAATGACCAGGTGCCCGCTGGCCTGATCGACGCGGCCGATGTCGCCGGTGCGGAACCAGCCGTCCTCGGTGAAGGCCGCCTCGGTCGCGGCCGGGTCACGCCAGTAGCCGCCGAAGATCTGGGGACCGCGCAGCTGGATCTCGCCGTCCGTCCCATCATGCGCCTCGTTCCCGGATGACCAGATCCGGGTCAGCACGCCGGGCAGCGGCACGCCGACGGTGTCGCCTCGCGGGTCGTCGCGGGGATTGGAGACGTCGAGGCCGGATTCGGTGGTTCCGTAGCGGATCAGCGGCAGCCGGCCGAGCAGTTCCGGTAGCTGCGCGGCCAGCGCCGGGCTCAGTGGCGCCGAGCCGCACACGGCCAGCCGGAGGCCGCCCATCGCCGGGTGATCCGGCCGTGCGGTGTCCAGCAGCGCCCGGTAGATGGTGGGCACGGCGAACAGCACGGTCGCGCCGCTCGCCCGCACTGTTTCGATCAGGTCGGCGGCATCGAACCTCGACCGGATGTGCGCCGTGCTGCCGGCGATGAGCGCGGCGTGGACGCCCCCCAGGCCGTGCTGATGGAACAGCGGCAACGCATGCACGAGCACGTCATCGGCGCTCCACCCCCAAGCCACCATGGCCGAACGAATCGATACCGCCAGCTGCCGATGGGACAGTGGCACGCCCTTGGGCCGGCCGGTCGTGCCCGAGGTGTACGCGAGCACCGCGGTGTCTTGCGGCCGCGGGCGGATCGTCCGGCCCGGTTCACCGCCTGCCCGCAGCGGAAGGTCGGCGACGTCGATCGTCAGCGGCGGGCCGGGCAGTTCCGCCAGCCGCCGCGCCGGACCGGGGTCAGCGAAGGCGACCGTGGCACCGGAATCGGACACCAGGTGCCCGAGTTCGGCGGCGGTGTACGCCGGGTTGGCGAGCACGACGACGGCGCCCGCCCGGAGCGCGCCGAGGTAACAGCGCAGGAACCCAGGGCTCGACGCGGCGGCGAGCAGCACCCGGTCGCCGGGTTCCAGCCGCCGGGCCAGCCAGCCCGCCACCTGGGCAGCGCCGGCATCCAGTTCGGCGTGCGTCGTGGGCTGGCGGTCGATCGTCACCGCAATGCGGTCAGGAACGCGCGCCGCTGAGGCGGCGGCAAGCTCGGGAATCGTGGCGCCGCCGAGCCGCTCGACCAGCGCGTCTAGCTCGCCATCGCATGCGGCGCCGAGGCGGCTGGTCCCGCCGCAAGGGTCCGCGCCGCGGGCAAGATGCGCCCGCCAACCCGCCCGGCTCCAGTCCTCAGCGCTGGACGGCCCGCTACTAGCGACTGTCACGGGAGTGGGTAGCCCGATTTGTAGACGGAACATGTCGCGGCAGCATCGCGGCAGCAGCAGCTAGCGTCCATGAACCAACGCCCACCGCCACCGCCGACGGCCAGCCGCTCATCCGGGACTCGAAGGGAGCGGATGCGCCCACGCTGCGCGGTTTGCGTCGCGCTCGGCGTGCAGCCGGTCGAGCAGGCCGCCGGCCGATGTCACCATCTTGACCTTCGCCAGCGAGCCTGCCGGGCGGGCCAGCAGGGTCTCGGCGAGCGTGGCCGCGACCTGCTCCGGCTCGTTGTCGACCTGGTGCAGCAGGCCGAGCCGGAGCGCCTCGGCGGCCCCGACCCAGCGGCCGGTCATTGTCAGCTCCATCGCGGCGCCACGGCCGACCAGGTCAGGCAGCAGCCACGCGCCGACCGAGAGCTCCCGGCCAGGCGGGCCGGCCCAGCACAACCTCGCCGCCGGGCCTGCGACGCGCAGATCGGCCGCCGTGGCCAGCTGGGCGCCGCCACCGACGGCGGCTCCGCGGATCACCGCGATCACCGGCCCGGGCCGGGTGATCATGACCTCGTAGCACTGATACAGCAGGTCCGACACCTCCGACCGCTGCGCGTCCGAGATGACCAGGTCAGCACCGGCGCAGAAGGCCCGGGGATCGGTGCTGCCGAGCAGCACCAGAGCCTCGGGCTCGGCGCCGAAGGCCTCCAGGAGGGCGCGGACCATGCCAGGATCCAGCGCGTTACGCCGATCCGGGCGGGAGAGCAGCAGCCGGAGGTAGTCGGCCGCGCTGCGCTCGACCACGACGTGCGGATGCGGCATGCACAGCTCCATAAGAAGGCCACCGGTCCATCAGAAGGCCACCGGCCACGTCTCGTGACATATGGTATACCAAATCGAGGAACTGCCAATGTGGCCGGCGCCGCGACGCGCAGCACCGCGAGCGCAGCACCGAAACTTGCAGCACCGAAACTTGCAGCACCGAGAGGACGCCGGTGAAGCCAGCCCCTTTCACCTATCACCGCACTCGCGATGTCGCGGAGACCGTTTCCCTGCTCGCCGAACTCGGCGACGAAGCGAAGATCCTGGCGGGCGGGCAGAGCCTGGTCCCGATGATGAATTTCCGGCTCGCCCGGCCCAGCGCGCTGGTCGACGTGACCCGCATCCCCGGCCTGGACTACTTGCGCGCCGGCGACGATGGCCTGCACGTTGGCGCGCTGACCCGGCACCGCAGCGTGGAGACCACCCGCGACCCCGCAGTGCTGTCCGGCTTCGCCGTCCTGCCGCGATCGGCCCGGTGGATCGGGCACTACCCGATCCGGGCCCGCGGCACGTTCGGCGGCAGCATCGCGCACGCTGACCCGGCCGCTGAGTGGTGCCTGCTGGCGGTGCTGCTCGACGCGAACGTCGTCCTGCGCGGCCCGGCTGCCCGACGGGTGGTCCCGGCGGCGGAGTTCTTCGAGGGTTTCTACACCACCGTGGCGCAGCCGGACGAGATGATCACCGAGATCTGGTTTCCGCGGCCGGCGGCCCGCGCCGTGCTCACCGAGTTCTCCCAGCGCCAGGGCGATTTCGCAGTGGTCGCGGCCGCCGTGTCAGCCGACCTCGCCGATGGCGTGTGCCGATCGGCCCGGGTGGTGCTGGGCGGCGTCGGCCCGCTGCCCTTCACCGTGGATACCGGGGCCCTGGCCGGGCAGCCGGCGGCGGCGGACACCTGGCGTGCCGCGGGCGAACTGGCCGCGGCACAGATCGACCCGCCCGCTGACGGGCACGGCAGCGGCGAATACCGCAAGAAGCTGGCGGCGACCCTGGTGTCGCGGGCGCTGGCCGAAGCGAGCGAGCTGACCGGGCCGACGACCGGTGCGGGCGGTGACGAGCGATGAGCGGCGCGAAGCTACTGCCGACCACCCAGTGGGTCGGCGCGGCGGTGCCGCGCAAGGAAGACCGGCGGATGCTGCTCGGCCGGGGCCGGTTCACCGGCGACCTGGCCAGGACGGGCACGCTGCACGCGGCGTTCGCCCGCAGCCCGTTCGCCGCGGCCCAGGTCGATGCCATCAACTTGTCAGCTGCACTCACGATGCCCGGGGTGCGTGCCGCGTTCACCGCGGCAGAACTCGGGCATCCCTATCTCCTGGCGATCCTGGAGCGCGCGGAGTTCACGGCGACCAGGATGCCGCTGCTGGCCGGCGATCAGGTCCGTTACGTGGGCGAGCCGGTGGCGGTGGTCATCGCCGACGACCCGTACATCGCGGAGGACGCCGCCGAGGTCGTGGAGGTCGAGTGGACGCCGCTGCCGGCCATCGCCGGCCTCGATGCCGCCCGCGTGGCCGGTGCCCGCCAGGTGCACCGGGAACTGGCCGGCAACTGCCTGGTGGACCTGACCATGTTCGACGACGACCGGCTGGAGGAGATCTTCGCCACGGCGCCGGTGGTCGTCGAAGGCGTGTTCACCAGCGCACGGGTGGCCGCACTGCCCATGGAGGGCCGCGCGTGCCTGGCCGACTGGGATGACCGGGACGAGCAGCTGGTCATCCACGTCTCCACTCAGGTCCCGCACCAGGTCCGGTCGGGCATCGCGCAGGCTCTCGGCGTCCCCGAGCGCCGCGTCCGGGTGATCGCACCGGATGTCGGCGGCGGCTTCGGAATGAAATGCGTGGTCGGCCGGGAGGAGGTGGTGGTCGCCGGGGCCGTGATGCGGCTGCGGCGGCCCGTGGCCTGGACCGAGGACCGCCAGGAGAACCTGACCGCCTCGTTCCATGGTCATGAGCAGCGGTACAACGTGCGTGCCGCCTTCGACGCCGGGGGCCGCCTCCTCGGGCTCGCCGCCGAGATCGACTGTGACGTCGGTGCCTATTCGGCGTTCCCGTTCACCTGCGCGGTGGAGCCGCTGATGGCGGCCACTGAGCTGCCCGGCGTGTACAAAGTGCCGGCCTACCGGGCGCGTGGCCGGGGCATCGCCAGCAACAAGCCACCCACCGCCCCCTACCGGGGGGTGTCCCGGCCGCAGATCGTGCTGGTCATGGAGCAACTGATGGAGCGGGCCGCCCGCCGGCTCGGCATGGACCCGCTGCAGGTGCGCAGGATCAACATGATCGGGCCGGGCGAGTTCCCCTATACCGGCGTCACTGGCGTCAGCTACGACGAGGGCAGCTACCGCGAGTCCCTGGACCTGGCCGAGCAGCGGGTGACCGCTGGCGGCTGGCCCGCGGAGCGCGACCGGCTCCGCCAAGCCGGGCTGCGCGCCGGGATCGGCTACTCCTGCTTCTCCGAGCGCACCGCCTACGGCACCCCGACCATGTCGCAGCGGCGGATGCGGATGACCCCGGGGTATGACACGGCGCAGGTGCGGATGGATCCGTCCGGCGAAGTCATCGTGACCACCGGCACCTGCGGGCACGGCCAGGGACACGAAACAACGTTCGCCCAGATCGTCGCCGACCGGCTCGGGCTCCATCCGGGCCAGGTCCGGCTGCGGCAAGGGGACACCGACCTGTCCTCCTATGGCTGGGGCACCTTCGGCAGCCGCTCGATCGTGATCGGCGGCGGTGCCGCCGCGCGGGCCGCGGAGCAAGTCGCCGGCCAGCTGCGGCAGGTCGCGGCGCACCTGCTCGAAGCCAGCGCCGCGGACATCGAGCTCACCGGCGGCTCGGCGCGGATCCGCGGGGATGCGGGCGCGGCCGTGCCGATCAGCGAACTCGCACGGGTGGTCTACTTCCAGGCCCATACTCTTCCCGAGCCCCTCCGCTACGGGCTGGAGGCGCGGGAGTCGTTCGACCCACCGGGCACGTTCTCCAATTCCTGTCATGCCGTCCTGGTCGCGATCGACCCGGGCACCTGCGAGATCCGGCTCCGCCGGTACCTGGTCGTGGAGGACTGCGGCGTGGTGATCAACCCGCTGGTGGTCGAGGGGCAGGTGCGCGGCGGCGTCACCCAGGGAGTCGCCGCCGCGCTGTTCGAGCGGATCCGATACGACAGCGACGGGCAGCCCGGCAGCGCCACCCTGATGGACTATCTGGCACCGACGGCGGCGGAGATCTGCCCCATCGACATCGTGCACCTGGAGACCCCGTCGGCGCACAGCGAGACCGGCGCGAAGGGAATGGGCGAGGGCGGCACGATCGGCGCCCCGGCCGCGGTGCTCAGCGCGATCAACGACGCGCTGTCCGACACGCCGGTCTGCTTCGGCCACATCCCGGTGCTGCCCGAGGACCTGCACGCCGCGCTCACCAGGGAAGGCGCCGCATGAAGGACATCCACCTGATCCGGTTGCGGGTCAATGGCCGCGAGCATGAGCTCGCGGTGGAGTCACGGCGGACGCTCGCCGACATGCTCCGGCACGACCTTGGCTACACCGGCACGCACCTGGGCTGCGAGCACGGCATCTGCGGCGCGTGCACCGTGCTGGTCGACGGCTCCCCGGCCCGTGCCTGCCTGATGTTCGGCGTGCAGGCCGACGGCAGCGAGATCCGCACCGTCGAGGGGCTGGCCGACGGTGAGCAACTGTCGGACCTGCAGCAGGCGTTCAGCGATCATCACGGGCTGCAGTGCGGATTCTGCACGCCGGGCTTCCTCATGCTGGCCGAGGCATATCTATCCGACGCGGCGTCCGATGGCACCGGTCCGACCGAAGCGCAGGTGCGCGAGCTCGTCGCCTCGAACCTGTGCCGGTGCACCGGCTACCAGGGGATCGTCGAGGCAGTGCTGGCCACCGCCTGGTCGCGCCGCTCGGCAGGTGCGCCATGACCGCGGCCGGCCGGGAGCACGCACCAGCGATCGGCGCCCGGCTGCCGCGCAAAGAGGACCCGCGGCTGCTGCGTGGGCTCGGCCGGTTTGGCGACGACTTCACCGCCCGCGGCCAGCTCTGGGCGCGGATGGTCCGCTCCCCCGTCGCCCATGGCCGGATCCGGTCGGTGAACACGACGCGGGCCCGCCGCGCCGACGGCGTGGCCGCTGTGGTGACGGCAGCCGATTTGCCCGCCGGCCTCGCGATTCCGGTCCGCTTGAAAGTCCAGAACATTGACCTTAACGACTACCTCCAGCCGGTCCTCGCGACCAACCGCGTGCGGTATGTCGGCGAACCGCTCGCCGTGGTGCTGGCCGAGGATCCCTACCTGGCCGAGGACGCCGCCGAACTGGTGGACATCGACATCGACGAGGCGCCCGCGGTCCTCGACGCCGCCGCCGCGACGGCACCCGGCTCGGACCGGCTGTTCGCGACGGGCAACGTCGCGGCCGACTTCACGCTCGGCTACGGCGACGTCGAAACGGCGTTCGCCCGGGCGGCACGGGTCGTGCAGATCGACGTCGAGATCGGCCGGCACAGCGGGGTGCCGCTGGAGCCGCGCACCCTGCTGGCCGATGTCGACCCGCTGACCGGCGCGCTGTCCATCTTCGGCATGACCAAGGTCCCGGTGTTCAACCGGGACGTGCTCGCCTCGCTGCTCGGCATCGACGAGACCCTGATCCACGTGCATGCCGTGGACGCTGGCGGCGGGTTCGGAGTGCGCGGCGAGTTCTACCCAGAGGACTTCCTGGTGCCCTGGCTGGCCCGCACGCTGCGGCGACCGGTCAAGTGGGTGGAGGACCGCGCCGAGCACCTGGTCGCGGCGAACCACTCGCGGCAGCAGTCGCACCGCATCGCGGCCGCCTTCGACCCCGAGGGCCGGATTATGGGCCTGCGTGACGAGGTCGTGCACGACAACGGCGCCTACTGCCGCACCCACGGGATCTTGGTACCGGAGCTGACGGTGGCGATGCTGCCCGGCCCGTACCGGATCCCCGCCTACCGCGGCCGGATCCAGGTTGTGCTCACCAACAAGACGCCGTGCGGCACCTATCGGGCGCCCGGCCGATTCGAGGGAACCACAGCGCGGGAGCAACTGCTCGACGTCGCCGCCGACCAACTCGGAGTGGACCGGGTCGAACTGCGGCGGCGTAACCTGCTCGGCCCCGGCGAGCTGCCCTGCCAGCGCCCGATGAGCACTCTCGGCACCGACGTTGTGCTCGACGCCGGGGACTACCCGGCGCTGCTGGCGGCCGCCGTGGCCGAGGCGGCCCGGCTCGGTTATCCGGCCGAGGTGCGGCGGGGCAGGCAGGCGGGCCGGCTGTGCGGGCTCGGTCTCGCCGCGTTCCTGGAGAAAAGCGGGCTGGGCCCGCAGGAGACCGCGGACGTGATGGTCAGCAACACCGGCGCTGTGCATGTGTTTTCCGGCGGGACGTCGCTGGGCCAGGGCATCGAGACGGCACTCGCGCAGATCGCCGCCGATGCCCTGGGCGTCGACCCGGCTGCCGTGAGCGTCGTCAACGGCGACACGGACCTGCAGCCGTTCGGCGGCGGATCCTGGGCGTCCCGGTCCACCGTGGTGGCCGGCAGTGCGGTCCACGCGGCGGCCTCGGCCGTCCGGTTCCGCGCCATGCAGATCGCCGCCCGGGTACTCGAAGCATCCGAGGACGATCTGGTCGAACTCGATCGAGCTGAGGTCGCCCAGGCTGAGGGTAATCGGGCTGAAGACGATCGGCCCAAAGGTGATCGCGTCGGAGGCGGCCGGGCTGAAGACGGCCGGACTGAAGACGATCGAGCTGAAGACGATCGAGCTGAAGACGATCGAGCTGAAGACGATCGAGCTGAAAGTTATCGCGCTGAAGACGATCGAGCTGAGCGCAGCGGCGGCTTCCGCGTCCGGGGCGATCCCACGGCAGCGGTGACGCTCGCCGAGGTCGCCCGCGCCACGGCACCCACCAGCCAGTACCTGCTGCCCGGCGAACCGGCCGGGCTGTCCGCGCGCCGCCGCTTCGAGGTGACGCACATGACCTACCCGTACGGCGTGCACGTCACGGTTGTCGAGATCGACCCCGGCACCGGCCAGGTGCAGGTCCTGCGCTACCTGGTGGCCTACGAAGTGGGGCGGGCGATCAACCCGATGATGGTCGAGGGCCAGTTGCGCGGCGGGGCCGCGCAGGGAATCGGCGGGGCGCTGCTTGAGGAGTTCTGCTATGACGAGGCCGGGCAACCGCAATCGGCCACGTTCATGGACTACCGGATGCCGACGGCGGCCGAGGTGCCGCCCATCGACATCCTGGTGGAGCAGCAGGCGCCCTCGCCAGGCAACCCGCTAGGCGTGAAGGGCGCGGGTGAGGGAGGGGTGAGCGCGGCCGGAGCCGCCGTCGCCAGCGCAGTGCGCGATGCGCTCGGCGTAGCAGGCAGCGTCGGCCGACTGCCGCTGACCCCGGCCCGCGTCCAGGCACTCGCCCAGTCCCCCCGGACAGACCACTAACGCGGGAGGCATCACGTGCAACCTGCCCCGATAGGGCAAGCGCCAGCCACACAGCCGGCACCAGCTCCAACCCCGACACTGGCCACAGGCCCGGGCGGCGGCAGCCTGGGCTACGTCAGCAAGACGGACATGGTGGCCGCGCTCATCCGCGAGCTGATCATCACGGGCGAGCTTGCCGCCGGCGAGCAGTTGCGGCAGCGAGACCTGGCCCAGCGATTCCAGGTCAGCCAGACGCCAGTGCGGGAAGCGCTGCGGCGGCTCGAGTCCGAAGGGCTGGTCATCGGCGACACGCACCGCGGGTTCACCGTCGTCGAGCCGGAAGCCGGCCGAATCGAGGAGAACTTCCAGATCCGCGCCGCGCTGGAATCCCTGGGCGCCTCACTGGCTGCCCCCAAGATCGACGCGGCCGGGATCGCCCGCCTGAAGGACCTGAACGAGCAGATGCGCGGGTGCGGGGATGACGACCCGCGCTACGCGGATCTCAACCGGGAGTTTCACTTCACGCTGTATGAGTACGCCCGCAGCCCGCTGCTGCTGTCGCTGATGCGGCTGCTGTGGGCATCGCTGCACGGCGGTCCGAAGGTCGCCCGGACGCACGCCGAATCCGCACGCCAGCACGACGCGATCCTCGAAGCGCTCCACGCCGGGGACGGAGCGGCAGCCGCCGCGGGAACCTATCAGCACATCATGGGCGTGGAGCACGTCACCGACTGAATACTGACCACTGGCCGGGCGGCTAGTCCCGCGGCCGGACCGTCCGGGTGGCTCGGGCGGCGGACCCCCGGCGGCCGACCCCCGGCGGCCAGCCCCGGCGGCTGGCCCGGCGGCCGACTGGCCGTCACCTTCGATCCGGGAGGCCGTCCATGACCACGATCACCACCGACGATGGCGTCGCGCTGCACGTCGAGAGCACGGGGAGCGGCCAGCCGCTGCTGTTCATCCATGAGTTCGCGGGCGATCACCACAGCTGGGAGCCGCAGGTCAGGTTCTTCTCCGGCAGCTACCGGTGCATCACCTACGCCGCGCGCGGGTACCCACCGTCGGATGTCCCCGACGACCCGGCCGCCTACTCCCAGCAACGGGCGGCCGACGACGCGATCGCCGTCCTCGACGGCCTCGGCCTACCCGGCGCGCACGTCGTGGGCCTTTCGATGGGCGGACTCACTGCGCTGCACCTGGCGCTGGGTCACCCTGGCCGCGTTATGTCAATGGTGGTAGCTGGCGCTGGCTACGGCGCGCAGCCGGAACGGCAGGCGGCGTTCCGCGCGGAATCCGAAGCCATCGCGGACGCGTTCGAGGCAGAGGGTGCCAGCCGGGTCGCGCAGTGGTACGCGGTCGGCCCGGCGCGGGTGCAGTTCCAGAACAAGAACCCGCGCGGCTGGGCGGAGTTCGCGGCCGCGCTTGGCGAGCACTCGTCGCTCGGCGCCGCGCTGACCATGCGCGGCGTTCAGTCAGCCCGGCCGTCCCTGTACGCGCTGCGGGAGGAACTCGCGCGGGTACGGGTCCCCGCGCTGATCATGGTCGGAGACGAGGACGAAGGGTGCCTGGAGACTGCGCTCATGCTCAAGCGCACCATCGCATCGTCAGGCCTGACGATCCTGCCGCAGACCGGCCACACCGCCAACCTGGAAGAGCCTGATGTGTTCAACGCCGCCGTGGACCGGTTTCTCGCCGCGGTTGGCCGGGGCGCCTGGCGGTGCCGCGACCCACGGTCGCTGTCCGCGTCGACGACCGGGATGACGGCGCCCGCCGCCAAAGACGGAGAGGCGCAGCCGAAGGAGGGCCCGGGCGCAGCGATGACCGGAGGTCCGCAGGCCGACCGCTAGACACCGGCCGCAGCAGCGACCGCCGCTGCGATCATCCGGGCGTTGGCCGGCGGCCCGCAGGCCGACCGCTAGACACCGGCCGCAGCAGCGACCGCCGCTGCGATCATCCGGGCGTTGGCCGGCACCGAAACCCCCTCAACGAGCACCGTGGGCGTCGCACTGACCCCGCGTGCCGTGGCCAACGCCGTAACGAAGGATGGCCAGTCCAGGTAGCTGCCGCGCCGCACGCAGCTATCGAACGCCGGGCTGGGCAGTCCCACAGACAGGCCGATTTCGATCAGTTCGGCGTCGCTCAGCCCCGGGCCGCCCTCAGGCGGCTGGTTGAGGAACAGCGCACGAGCGTATCCGAGGAACCGCCCGCCATCGGAGGCGCAGCCCGACGACGCTGCCGCACGAGAGGAATACCGCGTGGTCGACGCCGCGTCGAGGAAGTTCATCGGGTGGTACGCCAGGCTGATCAGCCCGTCCGAGACCATGGTGGCGAGAATCTCCCCCGAGGAGAGCTCGAACTGGCGGCAGAACGGGCACAGGAAGTCGATGTAGGCGTCAACCGTGACCGGGCCTGCCCCGATCACCACCCCATCGCCTGCCGGTGTCGCATTCGCCGGGAGGTGACTCGGGACGGTCATATGTGTCATGGTGCCTCCGTGCAGGTCACTGACGTCGGCGATCGCCGACGCATCGCGGCCGCCTTCTTGACGCTAACCCGGTCACTGTCCGCCGGCGCAGCCGGGGCAGCGGGCTGGCGCTATGCTGCTGCCGCATTCAGCCCGGAAGCCCCGGACCGCCGACAGCCAGGAAGGCCTGGGCCGCCGACAGCCAGGAAGGCCTGGGCCGCCGACAGCCAGGAAGCCAGCCCATCGTGGAACCTGAGAACCTGACTGGCCCGCACGCGGCGACGCCTTTGGGCAAGCCGCGGGCCAGGTCCCTGGGCATACCGTTCGGCGGGACGCCGGGCAACTGGAACGCCATCACCGACGTGCCCGGCGTGCAGGTCGGATACGCGACCATCATCCGGGGGGATTCCGTCCGGACGGGGGTGACCGCCATCCTCCCGCGCGGGCCGGCCGGTGCCGCCGACCCGGTGACCGCGGGCTTCTTCTCCCAGAACGGCAACGGGGAGATGACCGGCGTCTCGTGGATCGAGGAGTCCGGCACGTTCTCGCTGCCGATCGCCATCACCAACACCCACGCCGTCGGGATCGCCCACGCCGCGATCGTCGCCTGGGCCGTCAGCCACCACCCCGAACTGGCCGATGGCTGGTCCCTGCCGGTGGCGGCGGAGACCTGGGACGGCTATCTCAACGACATCAATGGCCATAACGTCACGGAGCAGGATGGCATCGACGCGATCGAGGCCGCGGCGGGCGGGCGGATCGAGGAGGGGTCTGTCGGCGGCGGGACCGGCATGAATTGCTATCAGTTCAAAGGCGGCTCGGGCACCGCGTCCCGGGTCGTGGACTACGCGGGAACGGGCTACACGGTCGGCGTGTTCGTGCAGGCCAACTTTGGTTCCCGCGCCGAACTCACCCTGGCGGGCATGCCGCTCGGCGAACTGCTCGCCGACGACAATCCCATGGCGGAGCGAGCCGCCGCACCCCCGGGCGCCGGTTCGGTGATCGCGATCGCGGCCACCGACGCGCCGTTGCTCCCGCACCAGTGCAAAGCCCTGGCCCGCCGGGTCACGCTCGGCCTGGCCCGGACCGGCACTACCGGGTCGCATTTCTCCGGTGATCTGTTCCTG
>WNFG01000343.1_pt1 | contig 39787 bp, 33 predicted proteins | sample 5400431 | NCBI WGS metagenome assembly WNFG01 (sample SAMN13153346, study PRJNA577476) | soil metagenome | isolation source: 120 cm saprolite under Douglas fir tree site 2 hole 3 replicate 2 | place: USA:California | collected 2015-04-18
AGTTCTTCCGTTTTGGCGTACGGGGCGGGAGCGTATTCGAGCGAAGTGGAAACTCCGATGGTGCCGTCTTGCATAGCTTCGCGCACCAATTTTTTCATCTGTTCGAGCTGCGCCGGAGTTGGCTGCTTGTCGTCGTCGCCGAGCACCATTCGGCGGACCTGTGTGGCGCCAACATAGCTGGCGACGTTGATGCCTATCCCCTGCTTTTCGAGCCGCGCGAAGTACTGACGGAAAGTTTTCCAGTCGGGCGTGAGCTTGTAGTGTTCGTAGCCGGAGCGGTCCGTTTGGATGATGGTGTCGTTGAGCGGCGCGGCGCTGCCGCCTTCGCCGGTGATCTCGGTTGTAATGCCCTGATAAATCTTCGATGGAAGACGCGGATCGACAAGAATCGTCAGCTCAGATTGGCCGAGCATGTCGATGAAACCGGGCGCGACTACTTTACCGGCGGCGTCGATAGTGCGCTTGCGCGACGCAGTAGTCAGGTTGGCGATGGCGGCGATTTTTCCGTCACGAATGCCGACGTCACCGGAATACCACGGGGAGCCCGTTCCGTCGACGATGTGGCCATTGGTGATGACGAGATCGAAGGTTGGGACTGATGATTGGGCTGCGAGCAGCTGAGGAGTTCCTAGCAGCGCGAGTGCGATGAGACAACTACACAATCCGGGCTTAGCCTTCATCGATTCCTCTTTTCTTTTAGGGTTGCGTATGAACTACTTCTCTGCGCCGCAAGATTCATCAAAGCCATTGCGACTCCGATTAGCAATCCGACGATGGCGACAATCCACCCCATGGCGGAGAGTCTGATACTTTTCGTTCCGTCGGTACGCGCCAGGTACAGACAAGCCGCACAAGTAGCCGACCATCCTATCGCACAAGCCACGGAGCCGACCTCGGTAATCGGAACCAGGATCGCGTCTCCCAGGAGCATACACGCGGCCGTGGCGAGTCCTACGCAGAGGGTGGCGACCGACGGGGTCTGATGTTGTGCATGGACTTGCCCGGCTCGTACATCGATCATGCCACGGCGTCCCAAGGCAAATAGGAGGCGACTGGCGGCGACGAAGTTTCCATTGAAGCACTTGAACAGCGACAGCATCGCTGCGGCAAGAATGATGTTCACAATCCAGCGCGAACCCACCGCACGCTGGAAGGCCACGGCCGTCATAAACTTCTCGCCAATCAGTTGATGCCAGGGCGCCACGAAACCGACAGCTGACACCACAATTGTGTAGAAGAGAATGCCCACGGCAATGGCCATCCAGATTGCGCGAACGAAACCGCGGCTGCGGAAGTCGGGGCTCGCTTCTTCCGCGGCCTTGCCGACAGACTCGAATCCAGTCATGAAATAGGGAACGATTTGAATGACCAGCAGAATCGAAACCAGTGGGGCATGGGTGAACAGGGGCGGAAAGTTGCGCGGCGATCCCCGGCTTGCACCCAGCGCCACAAATACGATGAACAGCGCGAGAGTGCCAAAGCTGGTCCAGTTCTGAAACGCGGCGCTCAGGCGGATGCCGCGGTAATTCAGGACGGTGAGAAGCGCCGTGAGTCCGAGACCGATAACAAGGTGAGGAAGGAAAATCGGACGCCCGGCAATGCGGTAGAGTTCCACCGAGTCGAGCGCGGGGAGGACGTAGCCTGCGATGCGGCCAACCGCAACAGCCTCCCACGGGCAAACGATGAAGTAGGCCAGCAGCATCATCCAACCGGTGGCGAAACTGGAGAGGCGGGAAAAAACCGCCGAAGTGTACGCGACTTCGCCCGCGGCATCGGGCATGGCAACAATAAGTCTGCCGTAGACCCAACCGATTGGCAGCAGCAGAGCGCCGCCAATGGCGAAGCCGAGCAGCGCGCCCAGTGAACCGCCGCGCAGCAGCCAGTCGTCCATCACGACCAGCCAGCCCACACCGACCATGGTTCCCCAACCCAGGGTGAAGTAGTCGGCGATACGCAGTTTGCGGGCGAGTTGGTTCATGGCTCGCGGAGAGCGCCTTGCGGGTGCGCAGCTTTTTCCAATGGCATTTAGGCTGCGCGATTATAAAGCACCGGGCATGCGGCTGACCTATGTTCGCTGCAAGAGCTTTCAACCACGAAGGACACGAAGTTTCACGAAGGTTTACTTTCTCATGTTCGTCATGCTTTCGTGCTCCTCGTGATCTGGTGTGTATCATGGTTTGATTTCTTAGACTGAAGGTTGTGAGACGACTATGCCCCGATACGAATATCGCGATCTGCACCCGACCCCGGCGGCGGAGAAGGCCTTTCTGGAGTGGATCGAGCAACTCGACCGGGAGTTCATGAACCGTGATCCCGAACATCGCAGTAAGGTGGTACGCGACGCGTTGCACCAACTTTATCTCGGACGGCCGTATGCCGCTCCGCATGCCACGACCTCCATGACAGAGGAAGTGTTGGTCCATTCGTTTGATCCGCGCAATACCACACTCGAGCCGGAGTATTACGGAGACGTGGATGCTGCGAAGTATGCGGAGCGCAAGCCGCTCATCTGGTTCTGGATGATGTATGACCGGTCGCCGGTGGGGCTGAATCACTGGCTGGGATATCAGGTACGCGCCATGCTGGCCCGGTATGTCTTCAAACATATTGGGAAGAACGTGAAGATTTTTCATGGCGTCGAATTTTCCTTCGGCTACAACCTCACCATCGAAGACAACTGCACCATCCACAAGTACGCCCTGCTCGATGACCGCGGCGAGATCGTGATCCACGAGGGGAGCTCGATCTCCGACTATGCCAACGTGTATTCGCATGGGCACGACTTGAACGATGGCATGATCGTCGACAATCACAAGACAGAGATCGGGCCGCGGGCACGCATCACATACCACGCAACCGTGCTCAGCGGCGTGAAGGTCGGGGAGCATGGCATAGTAGGGTCGATGGGAGTAGCGTCGAAGAACGTCGAACCCTACCACATTGTGGGTGGAATTCCAGCCAAGACGATCAAGGTGAAGTCCATTGCTCCGGAAGAATTGCGCAAAGCGATGGAGAAGCCTTAGCGGAATGACAAAGGTTCGGCGTCCCCCTGCAAGGCCACGCTGAGCGGCGCGGAATCGGCTTTTTGCGTGTTAGTATCGAATCCAGCCCCGCATGACACTGCAACACGTGGATTATGTATTTAAGCTGATTGCATTTCTATTTGCCATCAGCTTTCACGAGTCGGCGCACGCCTGGATGGCGAACCGTTGCGGCGACCCGACCGCGCGCATGCTGGGCCGGATCACGTTGAATCCGATTAAGCATATTGATCCAGTGGGGACAGTGCTTCTACCGCTGATCGCTCTGATCTACCACGTTCCGATGATGGGGTGGGCGAAACCAACACCGGTCGATCCGCGCAATTTTCATAACCAGGTGCTGGACGATATTAAGACCTCGGTGGTCGGGCCAATCAGCAACTTCGTGATTGCAAGCGGGGCTTTGATAATTTTGATTGCGATCGCACTGACGTCGCGCTTAGGTGCCGGGATTGTGAACATCATCCCCTATGTGTATCCCGATCGGTTGGACGTGCTGGCCAATCAGACTAGCTCCTTCCTCATGCCGCTTAGCCTTCTCGTGTATGAGTTTTTGGTGATGAACGTTATATTGGCCGTTTTCAATCTGATTCCTGTGCCGCCACTGGATGGCAGCCACGTCCTTCGGCATTTTCTACCGGAACCGGTGTTGAAGGTCTATGACACGATTGGTTGGGTGGGATTGGTCGCGCTGGTCTACCTTGGAGGCGGACTCCTCGGGCGGTTGATCTGGCCGGTTCTTGGACTCTTCGACTCCGTTTTGCTGTCGGTCACCAGGTCGCGTTGAGAAAGATGATACCGTCCACTAAATTTCGTAAACGCGTGCTCAGCGGCATGCGCTCGACTGGAAAGCTGCATCTCGGAAACTACGTGGGCGCGCTCGACAACTGGGTGCGCATGCAGGATGAGTACGAATGTTTCTTTGAAGTAGCGGACTGGCACGCACTGACAACCGACTACGCCGACACCTCGCGCGTAAAAGAGAATTCTCTGGAGGTCGCGCTGGATTGGCTGGCGGCGGGACTCGACCCGGAGAAGTCGGTCATCTTCATCCAGTCGCATGTGCCGGCGCATGCTGAGTTGCACTTGCTACTTTCCATGATCACGCCGTTAGGCTGGCTGGAGCGGGTTCCCACGTATAAAGAACAGCGGGACAACATTCAGGACAAAGACCTCGGGACTTATGGATTCCTGGGCTATCCCGTACTGCAGTCGGCGGACATTTTGATCTACAAGGCGGATGTGGTTCCCGTGGGCGAAGATCAAGTCGCGCACGTCGAACTGACGCGGGAGATTGTGCGAAGGTTCAACGGTTTCTACGGTAAGCCGCGGGAGGTATTCCCCGAACCGCAGTCTCTCCTGACGCCCGCTGCCAAATTACCCGGCACCGACGGACGCAAAATGTCGAAGTCGTACGGGAACACGATATTGCTAACCGATCCTGAACCGGTCGTGCGGCAGAAGCTCAAGACCATGGTCACGGACCCGGCACGCGTGCGGCGTTCGGACCCGGGCAATCCGGATGTTTGTCCGGTGGGCGATCTGCACAAGATCTTCAGCGATCGCGCGACCGTGGACAAAGTAAGCGTCGGCTGCCGGTCGGCGGGGATTGGCTGCATCGAGTGCAAAAGCTGGGCCGCTGACGCTCTGGTGAAACTTCTGAGTCCCATGCAGGAAAAACGCAAGAAATATGAGGAGAATCCGCGGCTGGCCTGGGATATTCTGGAAGCTGGCACGGAACGGGCGCGCAAGGCGGCGGCCGAGACCATGGACGATGTGCGGGAGGCCATGGGAATGTCGCTCGCGTATGAGCCTGCGAAGGTGAAAAGCGCGACGTAGCAGGTGGAAGCAGATGATGGAAGAAATAAAAATCGTTAGCGGCGCTGATCGATCGCTGGGCTCCGTTTCCGCCGCCGTGGTTGCAGGGCATCCCGCCGCGAATACAGCTAACCCTTCAGGCCAAAAGGGGCCGAAAAAGGAAGAGAGCGATTCTCCCTTTGCGGTTTCGGTCAGCGATGTTTACGAAGGCCCGCTTGACCTGCTGCTGGACCTGATCCGCAAGCAGGACATCGACATTTACGATATCCCTATTGCCCGCATCACGGCGCAGTATCTGGCCTACGTCGAAAAGATTCGCGAGCTGGATGTGAACGTGGCCGCCGACTTCATTTACATGGCTGCCGTGCTGATTCACATCAAGTCGAAGATGCTGCTGCCACGCGATCCGATGGCGCCGACGGAGGAACAGGACGATCCGCGGAACGAATTGGTTAACCGTCTGCTCGAGCATGAAAAGTATAAGTCGGCTGCGCAGATGCTTTTGCAGAAGCAGCAGATCGAGGATGCGGTATTTTCGAATCCGTCTCTAAAAGAGTTCGCCGATGCTGAGGGGAGCGATCCGGAAATTGCCGCCGACGTGATTGACCTGGTCAAGACGTTCCAGCAGGTTCTGGAACGGGTGCGGACGCGGCCTGTGCTCAATGTCGACGAGGAGACCGTCACCGTGGGCCAGATGATTGATTATCTGCGGCGGAGACTGTCGCTGGAAGACCGGCCCATTCGGCTGAAACAACTTTTGGTGCGCGTTCCGTCGCGGCAGGCGCTGGTTTGCATGTTTTTAGCCCTGCTCGAAATGGTGCGGCTGCAGGCGATTCAGGTACGGCAGGATCGATTGTTCGGCGAGATCGCGGTGCGCAAGCATACCGGGTTCGATGCGATCATGAGCGAGCAGGCGGCCGTGCGCGACGATTGGCGGTAAGAAGGACTGGCGGTAGGAATAGAAGTTACAAACTGAATTCTTATGAGTCTTAAAGCTCAACTCGAAGCCATCATTTACGCGGCGGAGACGCCGATTACGTTGGAGCAGCTGACCCAACTGGTTAAGGAAACCATCATCGCGGCGGGTGCAGTCGACGATGCCGAGGTCAAGTCGCGGGTGCGATCGAGTCTTGAAGAATTGATCGCCGAGTACAACGGGTCCGATCACGGCATCGAAATTCGGCAGGTCGCCGGCGGATACCGCATGTCCACCAAGCCCGAGCAGCATGAAACGGTGCGCGCCTTTGCCAAGAGCCTGAAGCCGCCGATTCGCCTGTCTCTTCCAGCGCTGGAGACTCTTGCCGTCATTGCCTATAAGCAACCTGCAACCGTGCCGGAAATCAACGAGATTCGTGGCGTCGATTCCGGTGGCGTGATCGGCACCCTCCTCGACCGCAAACTGATTACGACCGCTGGGCGCAAACAAGTCATTGGACGCCCGATCCTTTACAAGACAACTAAAGAATTTCTGATGCGTTTCGGATTGAAGGACGTCAACGAACTGCCCAGCATGGAAGAATTTGAAAAGCTGGTGGCCGAATCGTTCCAGGCAGAATTGATTCCGACTGAAACGGCGGCAGCTGAGGCTTCCGAGATGTCTGCAGAATCGGACGCGGGGACAGCTGAGGAAAGCGACGCTCCATTACGCGGACCAAGTGCTCGGACCCAAGAAGCCAGGCATGCCGAGACAGAAGAGATCGAAAAATCTGCAAGTGCTTGGGAAGACTGATAGTCACAAATAGACCTTCGCAGAATTGACCGTCACAGAATGACCGCTATCGCGGATTGAAAGTCGTCCCACTATGCCTGCTGAGCGCCTGCAAAAAATCATCGCTGCCGCCGGAATCGCTTCGCGGCGCAAGGCAGAGCAACTCATTTCGTCGGGCCACGTCCTGGTAAATGGTCAGGTGGTCAGCGAACTGGGAAGCAAGGCTGACCCGGAGACCGACCACATCCGCGTAAACGGAAAGCTTCTGCAGGGAGCGCAGCGGCACGTGTACCTTTTGCTGAACAAGCCGAAGGGATTCGTGACTACGATGAGCGACCCGCAGAAGCGTCCTACGGTGATGGATCTGATTCGCGGGGTGAAGGGTCGAGTTTACCCAGTGGGGCGGCTTGATTATGCGAGCGAAGGCCTGTTGATTCTGACCAACGACGGCGAACTCGCACACCGGCTGATGAAGGCGGCTTCGCATGTTCCGAAGACATATCTGGTCAAGGTAGCCGGGACTCCGAAGGAAGAGGCCATTGCAAAACTCCGAGTGGGAGTTTCGATCGCCACCGACGACGGCAAGCGGGTGAAGACGGGCTCGGCGGGAGTCCGCATCGTGAAGGAAGCGGCGAATCCGTGGTACGAAATTACCCTGGTCGAGGGACGCAATCGCCAGATCCGGCGCATGTTCGAAGCAGTGGGCCATCACGTAGAGAAAATCAAGCGCGTGCGTTACGGTCCGCTCACACTGGACATTCCACCCGGCAAATTCCGTGCTCTCACGCAGAAAGAAGTCGACCGCTTGCAGACAGCATGCGCCATCGGGATCGCAAGCCGGACGCGATCGAAGGCTTGATGTGGGGCGTGCTCTGCGGGCATGATGTGCGGCAAACATGAGCCGATTCTTTGATCTGGTTTCGAAGCCGGCCCGCGAAATGAGCAACTACGCGCGCGGTTCTTCTTCTCCCCGTCAACCGGTGTCGGGAGTGCAACCGCGCCTCATCCGACTCGACTCGAACGAAAATCCTTATGGACCCTCGCCCCTGGCGATCACCGCCATGCGAAACGCACTGGCCGCCGCAAGTGTCTATCCAGATGACGACTGCGGCGAGCTGCGCCGCAAGCTAGCCACGTCGCATGGATTGCCTGTGGAACAAGTGCTGGTGACTGCCGGTTCGACGGCGCTGCTCGGCCTCCTATGCCAGACGCTGCTTGCGCCCGGACTCAACGCCGTAACCAGCGAGCGATCGTTCATTGTTTACTCGATGGCGGTGCACGCAACTGGAGCGCAGCTGATCGAAACTCCCATGCGGGATGATTCTTTTGATCTAGGCGCAATTCTGGACGCGATCGACGCCAACACGCGGCTGATATTTCTGGCGAATCCAAACAATCCAACTGGCACGGTGTTGGAATCTGCAACGGTGGACAGGTTCCTTACGCTGGTTCCCGATCACGTAGTTGTTGTTCTGGACGAGGCGTACTACGAGTTCGCCATGCATTTCGCTTCTCTCCGCCAAGCTGCCTACTCGAATTCTGTGGCGTATGTAAAGCGAGGCGTGAGCCTTGTAGTCCTGCGAACATTTTCGAAAGCCCACGGGCTGGCAGGTCTCCGTGTGGGATACGGAATTGGACCGGCCGAGCTTCTAGGATATTGCGCGCGGATGCGCAACACGTTTTCCGTGTCGTCGGTGGCTCAGGCAGCGGCGCTCCCCGCAGTAGACGACCACAGCCATGTTGCGCGTGTGGTGGCGAACAATGCAGTGCAGGCAAAGCTCTTAACTGAAGGACTGTCAGAGTTGGGATACCGAGTAACCCCGACCGCGGCAAATTTCGTCTACTGTGATGTACGGGGGGATGCATCTGTCGTCGCTCAGCGTCTGGCGGAAGAAGGGGTGAGCGTGCGGCCATTGGGAGCGTGGGGCGCGCCGAAATGCATCCGCGTGAGTATTGGGACGCCGGAGCAAAACTTGTTTTTTCTTCGGGCAGTTCGCAGAATCGCTGCACAAAATTCATCTGCGCCAGCCGCGCGTCGCTGAGTCAGAGCGTATTAGCGGCTCAGGGTTGGAATCCATGCCGCACCGTAGAGACCCGCATCGCTTCCCAGCAAGGCACGCGTGATAATTGTTTTTCGCCGGGTGCGTCCCTCGATCAGCGCTGAAGCACCTTCCTCTTTTCCGAGCGGATCTTCCGGCGCCGTTGCGGCATAGACCAGCGATCGTTCGCGCATCTCCTCAAACATGGTCGGGGCGAACGCGTCCCACGCACTAGAGACTCCGCCTCCGATCACAAACATGTCGAGGTTCAGCACATTTACCATGCCGGCGAGCAGGATGCCCAAATACCTGCCGAAGCGGCGGAAGATTCGACGCGCCTCTTCATCCCCTTGGATCGCCAGGTTGTAGATTGACTTGGCGCCAAACTCGGGGTCGGAGCCTGCGGCACTAGCTAAATTCGGGGCCTGACCACCGGCAATGGCTTCGCGCGCCATCCGGACAACGGCGGTGGCGGAGGCGTAGCGCTCGGCGCACCCGCGGTTTCCGCAGCCGCAAGGAGGTCCCTCCGGTTCAACGGTGACGTGACCGAATTCTCCTGCCATGCCATTCATCCCATGCCATATCTTTTCGTTGAGCACGATCCCGCCGCCAATGCCGGTGCCTAAGGTTACGATGGCCATATTCGGCACGCCGCGAGCAGCGCCCAGCCACTTCTCACCGAGGGCGGCAACGTTCGCGTCATTCTCAAGGAATACGCGTGCTCCAAGGCGCTGCTCGATTTCCGCGCGCACCGGGTACTCGGACCACCCCGGCAGGTTGGCCGACTTGTGTAACATGCCAGTCTCCATATCGATGATGCCGGGAATGCCGATGCCGGCGCCGAGGAACGCTCCCAGGCCGCGATACTGTTCCGTCAGCCGGTGAATCGCGTCGCACATTTCGGTGATGACGTGATCACGGCCCAAGGCGACTTTAGTCCCCAGCGTGACCTTTTCGAGAAGCTGGCCGTCGCTGCTGATTGCCGCGATGCGCAGGTTGGTCCCGCCGAGATCGACGCCGATAGAGAAATCAGGCATAAGGTAGAAATAGCAGATTTATGCGGGGAAGTGCACTGTTGATTTGCGATTGGCAATTCGACGAACGATTGGACTCTTACTTCTGGCACTTCGGGCAGTAGTGGCTGCTGCGTCCGGCGATGACGACGCGTTTGATAGGAGTCTTGCAGACCAGGCACGGTTCGCCTTCGCGGCCGTAGACGCGGTGCTGGAGTTGGAAGAATCCCTCTTCACCATCGGCATCGACGTAGTCGGAGATGGAAGAACCACCGAGCGCGATCGCTTCCTGCAATACCTCTTTCACCGACAAGAACAGTTTCCGCAAATGTTCCTGCGAGATCGTCGACGCACGCCGACGCGGCCGAATACCGGCGCGGAACAAGGACTCGTCGGCATAAATGTTTCCGACGCCCCGCAATAGCTTCTGGTTCAGAAGCGCGCTCTTGATGGGAGTCTTGCGGTTGTGAAACAGCTTACCGAAGTGGTCGAGTTCGACATCGAGCGGCTCAAAGCCACCCGCATTGAAGTCTCCGGCTTGCGCAACACTTAGCCTGCCGAAGCGCCGCGGATCTACAAATCGCAGTTCCCTTCCCGATGCCAGCTTTAGGATGGCATGGGTGTGTTTGAGTATTTCGGCCTGCGGGTCGCACACCTGCAAGCGGCCGGTCATTCCCAGGTGGACGATCCACTGGGCCTGCGTGCGCTCGGGACGCACTTGCGCTTGGACCGTACGCGCTGCAGGGCCAGACTTATTCCTGCTTCCGCGCCGCATCCGAGGAGCAACCTTCGCGGGCGAGAGCGCCCGCGCCACATTCTCCCGCTGAAGATCGAATACGATGTGCTTGCCCATCCGGCGAACTGTGTTGATGCGACTGCGCTCGAGGACCTCAGCCATTTCGCGGGCTGGAGACTTCAAGGGCTCGGGCTTTTCGCCGAGCCAGACCGATTCGATCACATCCCCTGTAATGCGCTGGGCGAGGCCGCGGGCGATGGTCTCGACCTCAGGAAGTTCGGGCATGCCTTCAGTTTACAAAAGCGGTTCGCTCTGCGTCAGTGCTCAAGACGCCTTGCCGGAATACTGGTCTGCTTTGTGGGAGTTGCTAGGGTGGTGTCCAGTAGATTTTTGGGGGAGGGTTGAAGCTTAGGGCTGGCGCGGGTTGCCTATCCAAGGCCGATGGAGACGAGTTTAGTCTTTCAGCGGCACGACTGCGCTGCCATCCTTGCAAAACGTGGCCACTCGCTGCAGGTCACCGTTGGCGCCGGGCACGACCATGACCGGCCCGTAGCAGTAAATAGCATGACCGTTGGCGGCAAAATACCATTGGCCGCCCTTCGAGTGTTGCGCCGTGATGTGGCCGGAGGGCTGGCGCAACTGTGGCGCCAGCTTAGGGACCGGCAGACTTAACAACAAGACCAGGGTCAGAGTCTTCATTGTTTCCTTCCAACTACCACCTAACTTCCTACCGATAACGGTTACAGCTTCTCTAAATCGTGATCAGCGCACGGCGATCGTCCGCGAGATCGGAAGCGGGGCGGGACGGAGGCCGGAGCTGAGGCTTTTGCGCCTTGCCTGAACGACTCTGGGCAGCGCGATTTTGCATTGTTGCCTGGGACGACGGGGCGTGGCTAGACGGACTCTGGATAGACGGAGTTTGAACTCCCGGGTCATGGGTCAAAGGATCTTGAGCTGTCGCGGACGGCGCTTGGGCGCGGCGCTGGGCGTCTGTACGATTCTTTACTGTCGCAGCCTTGCCCTTCGCTGTCCACAATTCAGTGCTATCGCGCAGCAGGTCCCGAATCAGGGTGCGCTGCGATTCGATGGTCGAACCCTGCTCCACAATGAGCATCGTCATCAATCCGTAGGAAATCAGAAAAAGCACGGTCAGCAACGGCATCCAGCCGAGCTTCTGCGGAACTGCGGGTGTTACGGACTGAACCTCGGTGTTGCCGAACAAGGTCGTCAAAGTGGCTCCCGGCTCTGCCTTGCAGAACGGCAGGTACCCTGGGAGAAATGCAGCTGGAGCGCCAACGGACCCGTTCGGGTAAAACCATTGAAACAGCGGAAGTTAGGGGCTGCGGGATCGATCAGCAAGATAAGGGCAAGTGCAACTCAATGCACATAATGAGTAACTTGAATTTGTTACCGGCGTGACTTGCATCGGCCAAAAGCCTTGCCAGTAGGGGATTTCGGCTCTTCACACTGGGGAGCAGCACGACTGGAGCAGATTACTTTCCGCCGAGCACCAGCTTGGCAATCGTGGCGAGTTGCATGTTAGAAGTGCCCTCATAGATTTTACCGATCTTGGCGTCACGCCAATATTTTTCGACGGGATAGTCTTTCGTGAAGCCGTAGCCGCCGTAGATTTCAATCGCCAGCGAAGTCACACGCTCGGCAACCTGTGAGGCGAACAGCTTGGTCATCGCTGCTTCCTTCACGAAGTTCACGCCGGCATCCTTCATGCGGGCGGCATTGTAGACCATAAGGCGTGCAGCTTCGATCTCAGTGGCCATCTGCGCAATCTGGAACTGAATCCCCTGGTACTCTGCGATGGGCTTGCCAAACTGATTTCGCTCCTGGGCATACTTGCAGGCGTATTCCCATGCTCCGCGGGCCAAGCCGATCATCTGCGCCCCGATGCCGATGCGGCCCTCGTTCAGCGTCTCAATGGCGATTTTGTAGCCCTTGCCGGATTCGCCCAGCACGTTCTCTTTAGGCACGCGGCAATCTTCGAGGATTAATTCGCAGGTTGACGATGCGCGAATTCCCAGCTTGTCCTCCTTCTTGCCCACAGTAAATCCAGGGAAATCCTTCTCGATGAGGAACGCCGTGATGCCCTTGTATCCGGCTGCTGGATCGAGGGTGGCAAAGAGTACGAACAGTCCAGCTTCCTTTGCGTTGGTGATCCACAGCTTGCGCCCATTTACCACATACTCGCCGCCCTTGAGCGCGGCTCGTGTCTGCAAGCCAAACGCGTCGGAACCCGAACTCGCCTCACTGAGCGCGTAGGCACCGACCGTGTCCGCGGCCATCTTGGGCAAATAGCGCTTCTTCTGCTCCTCATTGCCCCAGCGCAGCAAGGCGTTATTGACCAGCGTGTTCTGCACATCGACAACAACTCCGGCCGACGCATCCACTCGCGACAGCTCTTCCACGGCCAGGATCGCCTCGAAAAACTTTGCTCCCCCTCCGCCGTATTGCTCGGGAATCTCAATCCCCATCAGACCCAGGTGGAAGAATTCGTGGATGAGATCCTTTTCAAACACACCTCTTTCGTCCATCTCTTTCACAAGCGGACGGATCTTCTCATCGGCAAACTGCCGGATATTGTCACGGAAGAGAATTTCATCTTCGGAGAGAGTGGTTAGGGGCATCGACTGCGGAACTTGCAAGGTGGTCTCGGGCATAAAGGACCTTCAACGAGAAGTTGCAAACCCTGAATTTTAGCACTTGAGCTGACGCCCAGGGCTACCCGGCATTACCGAGCGTGGAGAGCCAACCCCACCATCGCCGCCGCCGCGATGATGACCGGTTCCGGCACCTTCCACCGGAAAAGCACGGCCAGGCTTACGATTCCGATGATCGCGGTGGGCAGATCATAAATCGATCTTCGTGCCAACACGATCACAGAACCCGCAATAGCGCCCGTAGCAGCTGCGGTCACTCCCCGGACGAAGGCATTCAACTGCGGATTCTTGGCCCAGCGCTTGTACGACGGCGCAAGCGCGATCACCACCACATACACCGGCAGAAAGATACCCAGCGCCGCCGCCGATGCCCCCGCCACTCCGGCAACCAAATAGCCGATGAACGCGACCGTAATTACTACCGGCCCCGGCGTGATCATCGCGACGGCAACGGCATCCACAAACTGCTTGTCAGTGAGCCAGTGATGTCCCTGCACCACGCCGCCGTAAAGAAAAGGCACGACGGCGAGGCCGCTACCGAAGACAAACAGCCCCGCCTTCGCGAAGTACAAGAATATTTCTCGGAGCTGGCCTGTGGGAGACAGCGACGCGACCGCCAGGAACAAACCCGCCGCGCTACCCGCTCGCGCGCGTGCCGGAAGGCCCTTCACGAGCACTGCAACCACTCCGCCCAGAAGAAATAGCCAGATGATTTCCCGTGAGGTCCACGCCGTAGAGACCGCCAGCACCGCGAAAATTCCCCACAGCAATCTATCTTTGCCCAGGGTCAGCTTCGTCAGTTTGAATGCGGACCGCGCAATGATCCCCATAACCGCCGCGCCGATTCCGTAGAACATTCCTTGCATCCACGCCAGGCCGCCAAAGCGCACGTAGGCCGCGGAAAGCGCCAAGACCATCAGGAATGATGGCAGAACAAACGCCAGGCCCACGGCGGTCGCGCCCACGACACCAGCCCTCACATAACCCAGGTAGATTGCCAGTTGCGCCGCCAGTGGTCCTGGGGCGAGTTGCGCCAGCGCGAGCCCTTCCACGTAGTCTTCCCTGCTGATCCAGCCGTGCCGGTCGACCAAATCCTGCTGCATGTGTCCAGCTAAAGCGATGGGCCCGCCAAAGCCCACCGTTCCCAGCCAGAGAAAGTAGCCAGTAAACCGCATCAGAGACACATTGTTTGTGGAGGTCGCGTGCAAGGGCGGAGCAGATTGCGAAGGTTCAGGTTGTACCAAGGGAAGTCCGGTCTCGGATTGCAAGTTTATGCCTCAGGGACGGGAGCGGTTCAGCGGGAGTGTACCAGTTTCAGCCCATCCGCTTGCAGGATCCGCTGAATCTGGTTGCGGGCATGGACCGACCACGGACCCGTAGTATCGAGCCTGACGTATACCTGCCAGTGCTTAAGCGCTTTGCGAGGTTCGCGCACCTTTTCATACGCCAGCGCCAGGTTGTAGTGGGCGTCGGCGTAAGTAGGGGCCAGTTGGATGGCTGTCTTGTAAATCTGAATCGCCTCTTGCACGCGTCCGGTTTCATCCAGCACGTTACCCAGATCAAAGTAAGCCAGCGCATAACGGGCATCCGCCTGGAGCGCCGAACGATAGTGCTTCTCGGCAAGCTTAAAATCCTGACGATTGTAGTACAGGGTACCCAGATTGATGTGGGCGGCAGCGTGACCCGGTTCGAAATCCAGCACTTTCTGATAGGCGGCGATGGCTGCCGTCTGGGTATTGGGATCTTCCTCCAGGGCGATGCCACGAGCAAACCACACAGAAACCTCGTCCTCGTGGGGAGTCGGCTCGTGCCGCGGCACAGACGTGGTGGTGACCACTTCCGCGTGCGCGGAGAAGTCCATCAGGAATTGGCCGGCGATCGGCTCGAGCAACTTGCCCTCGTGACGGAAGGCTATGCGATGCTTTCTGGTTGAGGACGCTCCTGCCTCCAGCAGCGGCTTTTGCAGTCCGCTTACTTGCTTGCGCATCGCCTCAAGGGACTCGCGAATCACAGCCGGACGCACGCTCATGGCGCAAAGATCACGTACCTTTTTTACTTCGAGGAGATCCGCAAAGGAATAGGCTTCAGCAGACGGTACCAGACCCGCTCGCTCCCAGTTCGCCAACTGGCGCGGGTTAAGGTGAAGAATTCTCAGTAAATCTGCTCGAGTGTACACAGGGATACTTAACGTCCCGCGCCCCCGCGCAGAAACGTTTCCGCAATCATTATGTGCAACTTGCGGGTGTAAACGCAAGCGCAAAGGCGGTGGAAGCCTGTGGAGAACCTGGATGATTTACATGCAACAGAAATGGGGCGGTGTTGCGATCCGCATTTACGCGGGCACCGCGGCCTGGTACTCCTCGTACGAGCCTTTAAAGTCCGTGATTTTGTGATCGCTCTCGAAGTGCCAGATGCGGGTAGCGACCTCGTCGATCAGATCGTGGTCGTGGGTCACGAGGAACACCGTCCCTTGGTACCGCTGCAGGGAGATGTTCAGCGCGTTGATCGATTCCAAATCCAAGTGGTTGGTCGGTTCATCCAGCACGAGGACGTTCGGTTTTTGCAGCATCAGCTTACAGAAGAGCATTCGCGCGGCTTCGCCACCTGACAAAACACTGGTCGACTTCGTGGCTTCTTCACGGGCAAACAACATCTGGCCAAGAATCCCACGAAGTTCCTCCGTCACTGCCGCACCATCCCATTGATGTAGCCACTCGATCGCGGTCATGCCTCCTTCGATCAAGCTGCGGTGGTCCTGGGCAAAGTATCCGACAGACGCTTCGTGTCCCCAGATGACTTTGCCGGAGTCGAGGAAAGGGCCGTCGTAGCCGCTGGTCTTGCGCAGTTCGGCGTCGGGCGTGGTCGGAGAATTCGCCAGCAGCGCGTTCACCAGCGTCGTCTTCCCTGCTCCGTTGCGGCCCATGAGGGCGATTCTTTCTCCGCGCGTGACGCTGGCTGTGAAATCGCGAATGACCGACTTGTCTGCGTAAGCCTTGCTTAGATGCTCGACTTCGAGGATGTGCTTGCCCGATGGCCGCTTTTGATCGAACTTGATGTATGGCCTCTGAATATTCGACTTCGCCAGTTCGGTTACCTGCAGCCTTTCTACTTCTTTGCGACGCGACTGTACCTGGCTCGATCGCGTGCCGGCAGCGAACCGCGCGATGAATTCATTCAACTGCGAGATCTTCTTTTCGCGCTGCGCGTTCTGCGATTCAATCTGCGAACGCACCTGGGTCTTGGCCACGACCATGTCGTCGTAGGTACCCGTGTAGGTGATGATGGTCTGGTAATCGATGTCGGCAATGTGCGTGCAAATGCTGTTGAGGAAGTGACGGTCGTGCGAGATCGCAATCACCACGCCGTCGTAGACATTGAGAAATCCCTGCAGCCAATGGATCGAATCGAGATCGAGATGATTCGTAGGCTCATCGAGCAATAATGCCTGCGGATGCCCGAACAGCGCCTGCGCCAGCAGCACGCGGACTTTTTGTCCACCCTGCAGTTCGCCCATCTTGCGGCTGTGCAGTTCGTCGGCGATATCCAAACCCTGGAGCAGGATAGCGGCATCGCTTTCCGCGGTGTAGCCGTCTTCCTCGCCGACCGTGCCTTCGAGTTCGCCCAGCTTCATGCCGTCCGCGTCGGTGATCTCGGATTTCTCGTAGATGGCATCGCGCTCCTGCATCGCCGCCCACAAACGCTTGTTGCCCATGATGACGGTGTCGATCACGGAGTAAGCGTCGAAGGCGAACTGGTCCTGGCTCAGGACTCCGAGCTTCCGCGGACGGACGACCGTACCTTTTTGCGGCTCCAGTTCGCCGGATAGGACCTTCATCAAAGTCGATTTGCCAGCGCCATTCGGCCCGGTCAGGCCATAGCGCTTGCCCGGCGTGAAAGCCGTAGAGACTTCTTCGAACAGTACTTTGGCGCCGTAGCGCATGGAAAGATTGCTGACTGAAAGCATGGTTCCTTATGTTTCTTCAGGAACTGCGGGGAATTTCCGCCAAGACGGTACGCAGCTGGTAGTTAATAGAATATCATGCCGGACTCGACGTTTACCTCAGAAACCTCAGCTCCAAGGATTGACCAGCGGAACTGAAATATCTTCAAAGTGCATTGTATTGCGGGTGGCCAGCGTAGCGCGTTGAGCGAGCACGATGCCGGCTATCATCGTGTCGCGGAGGTCGCCAGGACGACCCTTCTTTTGCCGCGATGCCATGAGCTCAGCGGATTGCTGCGCGGCAGCGATATCGAAAGGGACGACTCGATGCCCAATCTTTTCCAGCAATATTTCGAATGCATGGATCAATGCGGATCGTCGCTTCCCAGCCGACAAGATCTGCAATCCAAACCGTATTTCAAGCACGGTAATTGAAGTTGTCCACACGGATGTCCGGGATTGCTGGTCGAGCCAAGCCATGACATTTTCGTCGGGCGTCTGACGCATCAGCGCCGAAAGCACGTTCGTGTCCAGAATGATCATTCTTCAAATGAAGGAGATTTGATCTCGTGTCCGCGCAACTCAGGGATATCGAAGTCGATTCCAGACTTGGAAAAGAGGGTGGCAATTTCCGTGCCCAGCCCGCCAGCGGGTGCATGCTCTTCTTCGTGCACTGCGGCCCGTATAATGTCCCGTACCTCTTCCTCCATACTGCGGCCGTTCCGCCTGGCGCGGCGCTGCAAGCGCGCCTTCACTCCATTCTCTATGTTGCGGACGACAAATTGCGCCATGAGCGTCTCCTACAAGTAAATGATATCATGATATCATCTACCTCAGAACGTAATGGGGAAGTGGCTGCGTGCAATTCAGTTCGGTCTCGCCGGGTTCGCGCTGGCCTCTATCAATTGCTGGACGGGGGTCGCGACCATAAGCAGCACGTCCGCGCTGCGGGTCTTCGACCGATCGATGAGGACGAGTTGCTGAGCCCTCCACGATTCCGGTGAGGGTTGCGACTTAGCGAGATAATCGAGCGACTGCAGGCCGGCAGCACCAAGAGCAGCAAGGTTCTCAGACAATGGCGTGGCCTCATGCAGTAAAAAGGACAGCTCCATCAGTGGATGCAATTTCGCGTCGTTATCGCGCCAGGTTGTGAGATAAGTCCTGATTTGCGCTTCGGCGGCTTGATCTTTGAAACCGCTTTGAATGTAGGCCTGCACGAGATTGCCGAAACGGCGTGCAACGTCGCTCTCGGGATAGACGGCGTCGATCATTCGGTTGAGCGGCGCGTGAAAGTCGATCGGACCTTTCGCATCATCCCAACGGTTGTAGTCCTTCACCGGCTCGACGACATCGGCCAGTACACGCAAAGAAGAAATGTCTTCGGTTCCCGCCATACGATGAAGCATGTGCATTCGTTCCGACCTGTGAGTCAGGCCGAGCGATTCCAAATGCAGGCTGAGCGCGTTGAGCCTGGCGTACATTGAGTCCGCATTGTTCACCTCTTGCGGAGACCACAGGCGCTCGGCCACGACGCCATTTCGCGGCCAGATGTGGGAGTCGATATTCTCCGGAGTCACCCATTCCGCCCACATGCAAGCTTCGCCGCCGAGGATGCGGCTTTTCTCCTCGGGACTCAGCGTAGCAGCAGCCCCGCTCATGGGATCGACGACATAGTGTTGAGCCGCCGGCCACATCAGGTCGAGGTAGTACCCATGAGAGAGCAGGCCGCTGTAGCCTTGCTTGGCCGCCGTCGCCAACGATTCCTGTCCGCGCCAGGATTGAATAACGATTGTCTTGGGCAAGTCGGGATGCAGTATCTCGTCCCACCCAACCATCAGCTTGTGGTGCTTGGTCAAAATCTTCTGCAACCGCTGGTTATAGTAGGCCTGCAGATCCTGGTTATTCTTCATGCCGTGCGCGTGAATAAACGCCTGGATCTTCGGATTGGCGTCCCAATATTTGCCGTCGACCTCGTCTCCTCCAATATGAAAATAGGCGTCGGGGAAAATCTTGGCCATCTCGTCGACGAATTTGTCGAGGAACTTATACGTCTCTTCGCGCGTGGGATCCGTAACGGAATCAGGTCCGCCGGAATCGACTTTAAAAGGGCCGGGGCCACTCGCCAGTTCGGGATATCCGACAAACCAAGAACGGCTGTGGCCCGGCGTATCGAACTCAGGCAGGACTCGGATTCCGCGATCGTGCGCGTAGGAGATAAATTCGCGGATCTCTTCTTGCGTGTAGTAGAGCCCTTCCGATCCCATCTCGTGCAGCTTAGGAAATTTCTTGCTCTCAACGCGGAATCCCTGATCGTCGGAAAGATGCCAGTGCAGGACGTTCATTTTCACTGCGGCCATTCCGTCCACATTGCGTTTGAGCACGTCGAGCGGGATGAAGTGGCGGCTGACGTCGATGAGCAATCCGCGCCAGGGAAAGCGGGGCTGATCGTTTATGGTGACGGCGGGCACGGCGAAACTGGTGGCGGAAGGCTGGACTAACTGCAGGAGAGTTTGCAGTCCATGCAAAGCGCCCAGAGGAGTTGGGGCGGTGAGCTTCGCGCCTGACTCGGTGATTGCCAGCTCGTAGGATTCATCCTCGCCAAGCTTTTGCACGGCTTCGCGGCCGTGGTCGGCATGAATGGAAAGAGTTGCATTCGCCGCGCCAAGTCTTGGTCGAAACGGGATTCCAGTTTGCGCTGAGAGTTGCGCGACAAACCTCTCCACGCCGCGGTCCAAGGACGCATCGTGAAAACCCGTGACCGCAACGGAGAAGGATCGGTCGATAAGCAATTGGCCCGTCCCGAGCTGCACTGTGGACGGCATCGGCATCAGATTGAGTTGAGACTGTTGTTGGGCCGTGGCGAGGATTGCGAGATGGAGAAACGCAAGTGCAAAGAGTGAGGTTCGCATAGTTGTCAGAAAGAATGTAACAGGTTGGTGCTGCGTGGACCGCCCTTGAAGACAGCCACCTCAGGCTGTCATCCTGAGTGAAGGTTTGGCGTGCGCGAAGCGCAGGCCAAACCGCAGTCGAAGGATCCCTGGAATCCAAACCTCTCATCATGCGTGTCAAGGAGTTCTCAGGTACGGCGTGCTTTAGGGACCAAACGGAACGGCGCGTCGTGAGAACGCCTTAATACGCCGCCGGTATTATCGACGAGCAGGGGGTCCTTCGACTCCGCAGACCGATTCGCGAAGCGAATCGGTCCGCTACGCTCAGGATGACATTTTGGTGGGATTGTATTAGTGCCCCCCGCTCAGCTCGCGCACAATCCCGCCCACGAACTGCTTTGCATCCCCGAAGAGCATCAGCGTGCGATCAAGGTAGTAGAGCGGGTTGTCGATGCCGGCGAAGCCGGGGCTCATGCCGCGCTTGATCACCATGACCGTGTGGGCTTTGTCCACATCGAGAATAGGCATGCCGAAGATGGGGCTCGATTGGTCGGTGCGGGCGGCGGGGTTGGTGACGTCGTTCGCGCCGATGATCAAAGCCACGTCGGTTTGCGGGAAGTCGCCGTTGATTTCGTCCATCTCGATGAGGCGATCGTAGGGGATATCGGCTTCGGCAAGCAGCACGTTCATGTGGCCGGGCATGCGTCCGGCAACGGGATGGATGGCGAAGCGGACCTCGATCCCTTTTTTGGTGAGCGCGTCATAGAGTTCGCGCACTTTGTGTTGAGCCTGCGCCACGGCCATGCCATAACCGGGGACGATCACGACCTTATTCGCAGCCGACAATATGGCTGCGGCTTCCTCAGGCGTGGCGCTGCGGACGGGCTTTGCTTCCTGCCCTCCGGCCGCCGCGGCCTGCACTTGCCCGAAGGCTCCAAAAAGGACGTTCGTAAAAGACCGGTTCATCGCCTTCGACATGATGATCGACAGGATGAGCCCTGAAGATCCATCGAGCGCGCCCGCAATGATCAGCAGCTTCGAGTCGAGAACGAATCCCATAGCCGCGGCAGAGAGGCCCGCGTATGAGTTCAGCAGCGAGATCACCGTTGGCATATCGGCGCCGCCGATGGGGATGACCATGAACACACCGAAAAGCAGCGGCACTGCCACGAGGATGGGGAAAAGCTGCTTCGCTTCCGGATGCAACACAAGGTAGACCGCCATCGCGATGGCTATACCTAACAGCCCAAGGTTGACAATGTTTTGTCCTTTATAGGTGATGGGACGCTGGGGCAGAACCTCCTGTAGCTTTCCGGCGGCCATCAAGCTTCCTGTAAAGGTCAGCGAACCGAGAATGACCTCCATCGAAAGCACCGACATCATGAACTTCGGAACGTTCGGCGTGCGTAAATAGAATTCGGCGGTGCCCACCAAGGTGACGCACAACGCTCCGAAAGCATGGCTGAGCGCGGTCCGCTGCGGGACGGCAGTCATCTGCACCATGCCTAACGGGATGCCGATGCCGCTGCCCAGCACGAGCGCGATGATGACCCACTTGTAGTCGACGATGCCGTGGTGCAGCAGCGTGCCGGCGATGGCCAGCACCATACCGATTTCGCCAGCCAAAATCCCGTGGCGGGCAGTAGCGGGGGAACTCATCCACTTCAGCGACAGGATGAAGAGTGCGCTGGCGATGAGATAGATAACTTCGATGAGGGTTTGGCTTCCGGCTAACTCGCTCATCTATTTTTTCACCGGACGGCTCGTCTTGAACATCCTGAGCATGCGGTCGGTGATGAGGAATCCGCCGACCACGTTGCTGGTGGCGGCGACGATGGCGATCACGCCGAGGACAGTCGCGAAGGTGCTCTTTTTTTCGCCCACGAGGACAATCGCGCCCACTACCGCGATGGCGTCGAGAGCGTTGGTCAGCGACATTAGCGGAGTATGCAGCAGGGGTGAAACGTGGCGGATGACTTCGAATCCAATGAAGGCCGCCAACATGAAGACGAAGAGCGCGTCAATTAAGTTAGAACCCATGTGCTCCCTCAGGGGCTAAAAAGCCCCGGCTAACCGGAACCATACCGCAGCGCTGAAAGCGGCGCGCCACCCAAAATCAAGCTATCCACTCACCGGTACGGGTAGTTTGAAGAACTCGCGCACCCGCGCATTCACGATTTCGCCGCCATTAGTCACCATGGTTTCGCGAATGATTTCGTCCTGCAGGTTGTGCTGCAGCTTTCCGTCCTTCACCTGGTAAATCAGGAAATTCGACACGTTGCGCGAGTACATCTGGCTGGCGTGGTACGGAACGCTGCTGGCCAGATTGATGGCGCCTATGATCGAAACTCCGTGTTCTTTAACGGTTTCACCGGTGCGCGTGAGTTCGCAGTTGCCTCCGCGTTCAGACGCGAGGTCGACGATGACCGAGCCCGGGGCCATTGCCTTTACCATGTCGGCGGTAATGAGCACAGGCGACTTCTTGCCGGGAATCACGGCTGCGGAGATCACCACGTCACTTTCGCCGACTACGCGTCCCAGAAGTTCGCGCTGATGTGCATAGAAACTTTCATCCTGGGCGGTTCCATATCCGCGGGCGTCCTGAGCATTCTGAGCTTCGATGGGCAGCTCGACAAAGCGGCCCCCGAGACTTTGCACCTGCTCCTTCGCGGCGGGACGCATGTCGTACGCGGAGGCTACCGCGCCCAAGCGGCGCGCGGTGGAGATGGCCTGTAACCCCGCCACACCCGCGCCAATGACGAACACGCGGGCTGGAGTAATGGTGCCCGCCGCCGTGGTCATCATGGGAAAAATTCGCAGCGAAGTATTCGCGGCAATCAGCACGGCTTTGTAGCCGCAGATCGTGCCCATGGAAGAAAGAGCATCCATGCTCTGGGCCCGCGTGGTGCGAGGTACGAGTTCCACTGAGAACGAGGTGACGCCGGCCGCTGCGATCTGCTGAAGAATCTCCGCGGAGCCAAAGGGCCGCAGAAAGCCGATCAGCACCTGTCCACGCCGCATCAGAGGGAGGTCGGCCTTGCCGGTTACATCGTTCGAGCCGTAGCAAAGAACCTGAACCACAATGTCAGCCGCGCTGAATACCGCGCCGCGATCGGGCACAATCGTCGCGCCCTTTTCGACGTAAGCTGTATCCGGATAGCCCGCTTGCTCACCCGCCCCGGTCTCCACCACGACCTCGAGTCCGGCCTTGGCCAGATTGGGGACGATCATTGGAACAAGAGCAATACGCCGTTCTCCCGGATAGCTTTCCTTCGGAACACCGACGATCATGTGGCCTGATCCCTTCCCTTTGGCGTCACAAAGCGCGCGTTTGCGGCCGCGGCCCCCGCCGAAGGCTGTCCCACCCTTACCCTGCCGCTTACGGCAAGCATAGGCGGACTGGAAACAGTAACAGATGAGTCGACTGCGTGGAAAGATACACCGGGTCGCCCTTATGTCCAGGGGTTAACTCGCAACCTCAGCCCGCAAGAGTGCATCCCAAATTCGGCAAGATAAGCTCGACCCCGGCAATGCAAACTGCTATCTCTGCGCCGCTGAGCCGCGCGATCCCGCCCTGGCTGATCGTGCTTTGCGCCCTGGTCTTTCACGGCCCGCTGCTCATAATGCAGGTACCGGCCAACAGCTTCGACGCCAACTTTCACATGTCAATGGCGTCGCACTACGCGCATCACTGGTTCGATCCCTGGAATGAGAAATCTTTTGCAGGATTTTCGCAAACAACTTATCCGCCTCTCACGCACCAATGGACGGCAATCCTCTCGCATTTTATCGGGCTTACCAACGCCTACATGCTGGTTCAGGGAATCGTCATCTTGCTCTTGCCGGTTGCCGTTTATCGCTTCTCCAGGTTGTGGACCACGGCGCGCGCAGCGAGTTATGCCGCTTTATGTTCTATCTTCCTCGGATCCCTTTGTCTTCTCGTCTACCAGGACGGTCAGATTGGAACGACCTCAGCAACTACGCTATTTCTCCTCGCCCTCCCCTGTATCTATCGTTATGTTTTGGAAGGAAGATCCTCGGACTTAGCCTTGGGCCTGGGCATCGCGTGTACCGCTGCCGCCGCGCATCACGCAACTCTGCTGTTTGGGATGGTGTTCTTCATCCCCCCACTCCTCTGGCTTGTGTTGATGGACTATCGCGACCAGCATCCTGACGTCTCAATGATTGTGCCCATCAAGAGGATCGCAGTCTTCGGCGGTCTGGCTATTGCCGGAATACTGGTTGTATTACTGCCTTACATCTTAATTTTGTTGAAGAATCCGATCACACAAATCCCGATCCCGCACTTGAGCCGTGCCAATTTTATTCTGCAGCCAATCTGGGGAGTCCACTACTGGCTGGTTCCCTTCGGCGCCGTTGTATTGGCATTGCCCTACATCCTTTACAAGGGCACGGAGCGAAGGTTGCGTCCTCTTTTGTTCGGTTTCTACTTCGCGTTTCTGTTCGGATTGGGTGGAACTACTCCCGTACCCAAGTTGCTCCTTGGCCGAGCATTCGAAGTCCTTACCTTCGAGAGATTTACTTTCTGGGCTCTCTTGCTGGCTATGCCATTTGTTGGCATGCTCGCGGTTCAACTCATCGATCGCTATCGCGCTCCGGCGGCGGCCCTGCTGGCCATCGCAGCTATCGGATCAGCCTCATTGGCAGTCGCCTGGAACATTTACTTTCCTCTGATTGGCGCACCGCCGGATGTCGACCCGATCATCAAGTTCCTGAATGAAAAAGGACACGATCAATATCGATATCTCACGCTAGGTTTTGCGAATGCAATGTCAAAGATCGCCTGTTACACCGAGGCACCCAGCGTTGATGGAGAATATAACTCAGCCCGCAGCCTTCCAGAGATGACCCTGCATGGGGTAGCTCAGTTGAGCAGTGCAAAGTTTTACCACACGGAAGGAATGCTGGCCCTCTCCGAGATGCTCCGCCACGCTCCGCACTACGGCCTTCGATACATTTTCGTTCACGATAGATACTATGAGCCTCTGCTTACTTTTGCTGGATGGCGCCAGATCGAAAGCTACAACCACGGCGACATTACGGTGTGGACAACTGTCGGGATTCCTCCCGCAACCACGATTCCCTCCCCGCTGAAACCCCCAGCCTGGCAAGGAATTATGTGGGGTATAGTTCCGTTTGGCACCAGCCTTGTGACCATCCTTTTGGCACTCCTGCAGAGAAAAAAGCGAGGCAGCCTGGAAGCGTCTATGGAGAACACCCCATCCGTTGGTGCGGGGGTGTGTCAAGCGACGGCTGCTGGCGAAAACCAGGCAGAAGTGCCCCAGCTCTCCCCGGCAGAGTGAATTCTCGAACCCCGATACAAGGTGCCAGTTAACCGAAACGCCCGCCCGCAGGCCATTCCGGACTGCAACAGCCCGCTCAATTATCGCATCCAAAGCAGTTGTGAAAAGCCAAAGGTGCACCATCATCATTCCGGCATACAACGAAGCCAAGAGAATTCCGCGTACCCTTGAGCAGATTCTGGCCTTCATCGAAGCCAAGTCATGGGACGCTGAAGTGATTGTCGTCAATGACGGATCCACGGACGACACAGCTGCCGTGGTCCGAGGCTTTTCGGCCAAGTATCCTACCGTTTACCTGATCGATAACTTGGCCAATTGTGGGAAGGGTCAAGCCATCCGTGATGGCGTACGGCGCGCAACCGGTGACATCATTCTGTTTACGGATGCGGACAACTCGACTCCCATCGAGGATATTGAGAAATTGCTGCCGGCGCTCGCGGATGGCGCGGACATTGCCATCGGCTCGCGCTGGGTAGATCCCAAACTGCAAACCGAGCCGCAGCCCTGGTATCGGCGGCTGAACGGACGTGTCTACAATCTTTTGCTTCGCACCATCCTGGGCATGGATTTCAAGGACACGCAGAATGGATTCAAAGCCTTTACCCGCCAAGCTGCAAAATCAATTTTCAGTCTGCAAAAAATTGCCGGCTGGGGTTTCGATGCCGAAACGTTGTACCTGGCGCGTAACTTCGGATTCACCGTCCGCGAGATCCCGGTTGAATACATCTACTACGCCGAAGGATCGAAGATCCATCCCTACCGCGACGGGGCCCGCATGCTGGCAGAGCTTTTGAAAGTGAAATGGTACGGGCTCACCGGAGCCTATTCCAGCAGCATTCCCGTAAAACCAAGGCCCGTCGAGACGCTCTCAAGTGTGGCGCTACACGAGCGTCCATCGGACTAGTCGCATGCCAAAAACAAAATATCTGTTTGTATTCGGAACCCGTCCTGAGGCGATTAAGATGGCGCCGGTCCTGCAGGCGCTCGAACGCGACCCGCAGGCCGAATGTGTGGTATGCGTTACCGGCCAGCATGAGGAACTACTGGTGTCAGTCCTTTCGCTTTTCCGGATCAAGCCCCACTACCAGCTGCGTGCAATGTCACATAACCAGCAACTGTGCGGCTTAACCTCCCGCCTGCTGGCGGAGCTGGAAAAAGTAATCGCCGTAGAACGGCCCGACTGGGTGCTGGTACAGGGCGATACGACATCAGCCACGGCAGGTGCTATGGCTGGATGCTATTCGAAGACTCCTGTGGCCCACATTGAGGCGGGAATTCGGTCTTTCAACAAGCTGGAACCGTTTCCCGAGGAAGTTAATCGCAAGATCATCGACGTGATGTCTGACGTGCATTTCGCCCCTACGGCTCTCGACAAGCAGGATCTGATGCGGGAGGGATTTAGCCCCAAGACCATCCATGTCACCGGAAACACTTGCATCGACGCGTTGCGGTTCATCGCAGCCACGCCTTTCTCCATGCAAGGCTCGATTTTGCAAAAGCTGCCGCTATCGAGCAAGAGAATTATTCTGGTGACCGTCCACCGCCGGGAAAATCACGGCGCCCCGCTCGAGGATATCTGCGAGGCGATCCGCGTGGTGGCACGAGCATACCGGGACACGGCGCACCTGGTGCTTCCGGTGCACCCCAATCCCAATGTGAACGTCACCGTGCGCCGCTGCCTGGACGGAATAAGCAACGTTACACTGACGCCGCCGCTGGGATATCGCGAACTGATTGCTCTCGCCGAAGCCTGTTACTTCGCCATGATCGACTCCGGAGGCCTGCAGGAGGAACTGCCCTGTCTGGGTAAACCAGCGCTGGTGCTGCGCAACGTGACCGATCGTCGCGGGGCTATCTTGGCCGGTGCGGCGCGATTAGTCGGCGCCGATTTGAACGCCATCGTTTCAGCCTTCATCGAGTTGATGGAGGACTCAGCCCTCTATCAGCGAATGGCACAACACCGGCATTTGTTCGGGGACGGCATGGCTGGGCTGAGAATCGCAAGCATATTGAAGTCGTATCACTCAGCAGATGCGCTTGCGGTACAACCCTCCGTTAACGCCGCATAACTCGCGTCTTACGTCTCTGCCTGACTCTAGACCAGGGATTGCCATTGCAGCGCCCGCTGGCCTTTTTGATACTGATTCCACATTTCGAAAGTTTGCGTGCAGAACGCCGTGGACACTGGATTCATGAACGGTAACAAACTGCCGTTTTTCTTCCCAAACCAAAACCCGCCATTCAGCCGGACATCCGGATCGTCCGATTGAAAGTTCTGTAACGTCGATATCTCACTTTGTGCCGCGTCTTCATCCAACGGTAGAACTCCATGCTGATCCGCAAATAACCTTGCCCGCAGCAACTGTGCTACTACATCTGAGCGTAAGAACAACGGTGAAATCTTGCGCACGAAGCCGGACGCCCGCTCAATTCCCTCAGCCATCGCGTCGGCGCATGCTCGCTCCTTAATCGCCGGGAGCAAGCCTTCGAGGAAATAGGAATACGCGTGCAACCGGTCCATCACCGGGATGTCAGTATCTACGCCGGGCAAGAAGGATGCATGCCTTGCGAGGCTCGCCTCCAACACATTCCTGTAAAGAGCGTTGTACTTTTCATCTTTCGTGACCTGCCACAATTCATACCAGGCCATTGCGGCCTTGAGTTGGTAGCACCCGGGACTGCGCGACCAGCGGGCGGTTTCATAGACCAGTGGCGACTTGCTCGGCAGTTCGAGGATAGGACTGAAGTTCTTCCCGTCGTAGAAGTCGCGCGCCATGGAGTCGCCGACCTTCTGGGCGATCGACAGGAATTCCGGATTTCCGCACTCCCGCCAAACCGCCAGCAGACTACGCACGATGATTCCGTTGTCAAAGAAATATGAGTACTTGCCGCCTTCAGAATCACATTCGAACGGCACCGCGGAGCGTTCCTCGTCCCATCCCCTCACCAGATACCATGCCGCATTGAGAGCGGCATCGAGGTAACGCGGATCCTTATTCTTTTGATATAGATTCAGCAGCGCACCGGCATAATAGGCGGTGATTTCGGTAGTCAGCGGCGCGTTGCATTGGCGGTCGCTAAAGTAATACCTCGCGACGCCACCATTTGCCTCTTGAATGCCAGACTTCACAAACCACTCGCCTGCTGCCCGGAAAATATTGGTCTTTGCTACTGTCATACACTTCACGGAGCTGTCACCTGCACTCTGGAAGCCAGAATCCTTTCTTGGAATGAGCGCACATACTCGTCTACGACCTGCGACATCGGAGTGCCTTGAGCCGCAGACAAATTCTGCTGGGAAAAACGTTGCCTGAGTTCATCCGAGTTCAACAGGCGAATCAGGTGATTGGTAAGAGCGCGGCCGTCTCCTGGCGCATAAAATTCGATTGCAATACCCGCTTCCCTTGCCATTTCAACCATTTCAGGGATGTTCGTTGCAACCATCGGCAGGCCAAACTGGCACGCCTGATGTACAACTCCACTGGTACCGGCTGCCGAAGAATATGGCAACACCAGCACACTCGTGCTTCGAAACAGGCTGGGCAGCTCTTCTTCCGGAAGGTAGCCCAGGAAACGCACGGCGCGATTCCCCAGCCATCGCTCCTGCAGGGATTCCAGGTAACCCGGCGTACTGGGATGATTCGTACCCGCCACTACCAGCACCGCGTTGGGAACTTTACTGACAATTTCGTCAATGGACTCGAGCAACAAATCCACCCTCTTGTATGTGCCCCAATATCCAAAGGCGAGAATGATTCGCTCTGCGCGATTGGGCTCCACGCGGTCGGGTTCCGCACGATCGGGCTGCGAGGCCTCTAGGGTCGGCACACTCTTGAAGGTGCCGTGCGGCCGAAAATGCACTCGTTCAGCACTCACCCCATAGTTGCTCACCAGCTCCGACCGAAACGATGGCAGCAACACCGATACGTCGTCGGCCCATAACAGCAGGCGCGTGGCAATGCGGCCTGCAAGACGATATAACCCGGGCAGGCTGACGCCCGCGTCCTTCAGATTGATGCGTTCAAAGACGGTGTGCAGAGTCACATGGGTGTAATAACCCAGCATTCGGGCCAGGGCGGGGACGGTGATGGCGAGAAACGCTGCAAGCGGGGAACGGGCGAGGGTTGAAAATCCGATGTTGAACCAAACTACATCTGGATTACTTTTTCGGATCGCCGAAAGCAATCGCACGAGATTGAAGGTGGAATTGAAACGCCAACAGCGTTCGATGCGAAAGCCAGAGGCCTCTTCCTGCCCGTCCACTTCGTCGGCAAGAATGGTGAGTTGCACTCGCGGGTCATCTCGCAGCGCACACGCGAGATGATAACCATACTCATTGAGATCTCCACGGCTCGGAGGAAACGAGGTGACCAGCGCGACCCTTATTCGATGGGGAAGAGGATCTGCGTCCTGGGCTCCCAGTAGAGCGGTTTGCCCCGAAACGTGTTGAGACACGCCTGATGATCGAACCACGCTGTGCATAAGAAGCTAGAACAGACCGTAGCGGCGGCTCCCATTTCGGACGATATTTCGGTTCACGAAAGCCCAGAAAGGTTGTTTCGGTCGCCATAGTTATGAAAGCCGCTCATGTCATTCGGGCCGCTGCCGAAAATCTCTGATCTGCCCATCAAGGTTATTAGGGTTACCCTGTGACCTCTGTGTCCTCTGTGGTAAAGATTTTCGTCCCAAGTCTTCGCGGCGGATCCTTACTGGGCGGTGAATTCAGGGCATTATCCCTGGGGTTGGAGAGTCCCCTTCGAATGGAGGAACGTTTCCGCTACAGCCTGTGGCCGTCAAGATGCATCTACTTACCAGCTTCCTCTGCACTGGATTAGGTTCGCCATGTCCACGGACGCGGATGTGATCATCATTGGTGCCGGCGTGTCAGGATTGGCCGCCGCCGCGGCCCTGAGCAAGTCCGGCTACAAGGTTGTGATTCTCGAGGCCCGCGATTGGTTGGGAGGCCGTGTGCTGACTCGACAGGACCCGGTTTGCCAGGCTCCTATCGAGTTTGGCGCGGAGTTCATTCATGGCCTTGCACCTGGCATCTGGAAGCCTTTCCAGAAGCGAAATGTAAATATCTCGGAAGTAGCGGGCGACAACTGGTGCTGTGAGGGAGGGACCCTGTCAAGCTGCGACTTCTTCTCTGAAGTCGAGGACATCCTCGAAAAAATGGACGATCGTTCGCCCGACGAATCATTCGCTAGTTTTCTGCAGCGTTGTTTTCCCGATTCAAAACAAAACACTAAACAGCAGGCAGCCAAAGAGCGCGCACTCGAGTATGTTTCTGGCTTCAACGCAGCCGACCCTGAGCGAGTGGGCGTCCATTGGCTGGTTAAAGGAATGCGCGCCGAGGAAGAGATCGAGGGCGATCGCGCCTTTCGGCCTGCGACAGGATACGCGTGCCTTATCGATATTTTCCTCGATGAGTTGTCTCATGCCGATGTGTCAATCCAGACAGGCACAGTGGTCGAAGAAATAGAGTGGGAACACGGACATTCGACGGTGAAAGCTCATGGCCCGGAGGGAGTCAGGAATTTCACGGCACCCCGGATTATCGTGACGCTGCCCCTCGCCGTTCTGCAAGCCGCTCCGCCGGAATTAGGTGCTGTTCGTTTCATTCCGTCCTTGCCTGAACCAAAGCTGAAGGCGCTCACGAAATTGGAGATGGGTAAGGTCATTCGCGTAGTCCTCCGATTTCGCCACCGTTTCTGGGACACCATTTCTCCTCGAAGCAAGAGGTCCAAAACCCTGGCAGGAATGAGTTTTCTGTTTTCTCAAGACCAATGGTTTCCCACATGGTGGACGACCCTGCCGTCGAAACTTCCTATCATTACAGGCTGGGCCCCCTTCCGCTCCGCGGAACGACTCTCGGGCAGGGATCGCTCGTTTGTGGTAGCGCACAGCTTGCAATCGCTTGGGGCTCTGCTTGACATCGCCGCCCAGGATCTTGAACCCTTGCTGGAGGCAGCATACTTCCATGACTGGCAAAGTGATCCGTTTTCCCGCGGGGCTTACAGTTATGGAAAAGTTGCCGCCGACGGGGCGCAGGAAGCGCTGGCGAGTCCCGTTGAGGACACTCTTTTCTTCGCGGGCGAGGCAACCGACACTACAGGCCGTAACGGAACCGTGGATGGTGCCATTGCCAGCGGACGGCGCGCCACGGCAGAAATATTGCGGTGTACCCGCGCCCATCACGCGACTCAGAAATAGTTTCCAGCTCTAGCACAAGAATGAAGAGCTGCGGAGGGTGTTCTTCACAGATAGGTGGTGTAACCGCATCCTCGCGGTTGGGAGGGGCCACCTTTGAGGGAGCCAGCGTATGATCGATAGAGTCTGACTCCCTCAAAGGTTAGTTGTGACCACAAAACGTGGTAAAACCAAGCAATAGGAAACCCGGTAGCGGGCGTGAACAGGAAGGTAGCGATGACAACCCAAACTAGCACTCTGACACCGCTGGAGCAGACCAGGAGGACTGAAAAGTCCGGTGCAACACGAATCCTATCGAACTACGTAAACGGTTGCTGGGCACCGGCACAGTCGTCCGGCCTTCTCGACGTGACCAACCCCGCGAGTGGTGAGGTCTTGGCGCGCGTCCCGTTGTCGGGAACCGCAGAGGTCGAAGAAGCGGTAGCCGCTGCAAACGCTGCGCTGCCCGACTGGCGCGCTCGTTCGGTGGGTGAGCGGACGGAATTTATTTACGCCCTCCGCGAGAAATTCCGTCAGCGGATTGACGAGCTGGCCGCGTCCGTTACGCGAGAGTCGGGCAAAGTGCTGTCAGATGCGCGTGCGGAGATCACGCGCTCCATCGAAGTGCTCGAAGTGGCTTGCGCCGCCCCCATGACGATGCAAGGACGCATTCTGGAAGGCGTGTCGCGCGGGATAAACAGCGAAACCATCCGCCAGCCCGTCGGAGTTTGCGCCGCCATCACGCCCTTCAACTTCCCGGCCATGGTGCCAATGTGGTTCCTGCCCTTCGCTATCGTGTATGGGAACACGTTCGTTCTGAAGCCGTCGGAGCAAGTTCCGCTCACATCCGAACTGATGTTTCACATTTTCGAGGAGATCGGACTGCCGCGCGGGGTGGTGAATCTTGTGCATGGCGCGCATGATGCGGTCAATGCGATTCTCGACAGTCCGGGAATTCGCGCCGTTTCATTCGTTGGCTCGGTCAGTACGGCGAAGTATATTTACCGGCGCGCTGCAGAAAAGGGCAAGCGCGTACAGGCCCTGGGCGGCGCCAAGAATTATATGGTCGTAATGCCGGACGCAGTCGTCGATAAGACAGTGGCGAACGTTCTCGGCAGCGCATTCGGCAACGCCGGCCAGCGCTGTATGGCTGGGTCCGTGCTAGTCACGGTTGGCTCGGCGCGAACGGCGATTATGGATCGATTGAAAGCTGGAGCCGAAAAGCTGATTGCCGGAGATGGCATGGATGCGAAGGTGAGCCTGGGCCCCGTGATTTCCCGCGCGGCCTGCGAGCGGATTCATGAATCCATTGAAAGCGGATTGCAAGAAGGCGCGGAATTGCTGGTGGATGGACGGCGTCCGGCGGGAGTTCCGGCGGGCGGGAATTTTGTTGGCCCCACGATTCTGAACCATGTAAAACCGGAGATGAGGGTGGCCCGCGAAGAAATTTTTGGGCCAGTGCTCTCCGTAATACACGTCGACACACTCGAAGAAGCCATTGCACTGGTGAACGCCGATCCTCGTGGCAACGGCGCTTCGATCTTCACGGAGAACGGCGCGGCGGTGCGGGAATACAGCCGGCGCATCGAAGTAGGCATGGTGGGCGTGAATATCGGCGTGGCCGCATCCCCTGCATATTTCCCGTTTTCCGGCTGGAAAGATTCGTTCTTTGGCGACTTGCACGTCCACGGCTGGGACGCTGTCGAATTCTTCACTCGCAAGAAGACTGTTACTTCGCGCTATTTTTCGGCGGGAGAAACAGGACAATACTTTGTCGAGCAGGGCGACAAGCGCTAGCTCGACTCTTTCTGTGACCATGCTCGAATCGAGGCCCTGCTGAAATCCCGCTCGCTTCGATTCCGGAACTGTCCATTACGATTACGACGACGAAGTGGAATTGACCCTTCGACCTTCTAAAGATACTTAAGCCACCAATCGTTCCTCCGCGCCTTGAGTTCGGCAAACCATCGGCAGGGAAAGTACAGCAGCACAATCGTTATTCCCCATATTGCGTAAAGAAGGGGAAGGCTCCAGACATAGCCTTGCGGTGGTTCCGGATTGCCCATTGGGTGGTTGGTGAAGAGCCATGGGCTAACAAACCCAAACCGAATCTTCGACACTGCTAGTGCGAGCGCATGAATCACCGGGATGTGAAGCATGTAGAAGAAAAATGGCACGCGTCCGAAAACTGTGATTCGGCGAGCGAGAGCGCCGTGCAGACCTTCGAGCACTGGGATCAGCGCGATTGTGGGGCCGAGCGTCATCAACAGGAAACACAGCGACGCCGGATACTTGCTGGCATTCAGGAACCCGAGCAAAGCGGGCATCGGAGGTAAACCGTTCCGTCCCTGAGCGGCGGCATGCCAGGGACGCGGATCACCATATAAGTTGAATCCCCGCAGTACCAAAAAGAGGCCCACGACGGAGATCCCTATTGCCAGACAGATTCTCTTTCTTCGCTCGGGCTCCAGCGTCAGGATCTTACCGAAGGCGTAACCCGCCGCCATGACGCCTATCCACGGAACGATTGAGTAGAGCACGATAAGGTTGGGACCGTCAGCACCAAAGCGAATCGGCCCGGCGAAGAACCCCACATAGAATATTTTCCAGAGGCCGGAGAATTTGTTGGCATCAAGGCCCTCTAGTAACTGTCCCATGTGTGTGTTCATCAAGTTGTCTGCGGCCATGATTACGACGCCGATTGCCCCGACCACCGGCAGCGGCAATTTCACCAGCCCGGCCATCAGGATCATGCACCAGCCAATAACCCAGATGACACCCGCCATCTCGTAATGCCTGAAGTCGAAATTAAAGGTCCAAGCTACGCGGAGGAATGTGAGCTCGAGCAAAATAAGCCAGGCACCACGGATGAGCAGATACCTCGAGGTGTCGGTGCGCTTCCAGCCGTAGAAGAAAATGCTGGTCCCAGCCAGGAAAATAAACGCTGGCGCGCAAAAATGCGTGATCCAGCGGGTGAAGAAAACTCCGGGTGTAGGACCACCCGCGGGAACTCCTGAAAAAACTCGAACGTGATCGATTGCCATCAAGATCATTACTGCGCCACGGATAAGGTCGATAGACTCGATCCGGGAGGCTGGCGTAGTGTCTACCGCGACCGGAGCCACGGGGATGGTAGCACTCATGATTTTGCTCCACCTGAAGTCAAGTTAGTCATGGATGTCTCGTGGCCTAGGGCTTGCGTCTAGGGCGGAGAGTACAGAGCGCGCTTCAAAAACTCCCCGGCACCAGCTCGTCCCAGGAATTTATCCGCCTCTACTACCACGCGGCCGCGGGACAGCACTACGTCGGGCATGCCGGTGACTTCGATTCCCTCAAACATCGAATAGTCGACGCGCATGTGGTGAGTCTTCGCGCTGATCGTGTGCTTGCGGCCGGGATCGAAGATCACCAGATCTGCGTCACTTCCTATGGCGATCGTGCCCTTGCGCGGATACAGGCCAAAAAGTTTAGCGGGAGTTGTGGAAACCAACTCCACAAAGCGGTTCACGCTGAATCGTCCCTGGGCGACGCCCCCTGAATAGATAAGACTCATGCGGTGCTCGACTCCTGGACCGCCATTCGGGATCTTGGTGAAGTCGTCACGGCCCAGTTCTTTCTGCTCTTTGAAGCAGAAGGGACAGTGATCGGTCGAAACTACCTGCAGATGGTCGCGCTTTAATCCGTTCCACAATTTTTCCTGATGCCACTTTTCACGCAGCGGCGGCGTGAAGACATACTTAGCGCCTTCGAAGCCAGGCGCGTCAAAATTACCCAGTGACAGATAAAGATATTGTGGACAGGTCTCGGCGTAAACGGGGAGGCCGCGATCACGGGCTTCGCGTACTTTTTCGAGAGCTTCATTACAACTCAAGTGGACGATGTAAACCGGTGCACCGGCCATTTCAGCGAGCGCAATCGCTCGCGAAACAGCTTCTGCCTCTGCTGTCGTAGGACGAGTCAGAGCGTGATACTTCGGCGCCTTTTTTCCTTCCGCCAGGGCCTGCTGCACGATTACGTCAATCGCGCCGCCGTTTTCGGCATGCATGCAGACCAGTCCGCCGTTCTTTCCGGTTGCGCGCAGAGCCTTGAAAATGCTCGCATCGTCGAGCATGAATACGCCTGGATATGCCATGAACAACTTGAAGCTGGTGACACCCTCGCGGACCAGAGCATTCATTTCTTCGAGCTGTGCATCCGCCAGGTCGGTGATGATGCAATGGAATGCGTAATCGCAAACCGCTTTGCCGGACGCTTTCTGCATCCAGGTATCGAAAGCCGTTCGCAGTGTTTGGCCTTTGTACTGAATTGCAAAATCAATAAGCGTTGTCGTGCCGCCGAACGCCGCGGCGCGGGTACCGGTCTCGAAGTCATCCGCGCTCGTGGTGCCACCGAAAGGCATGTCGAGATGTGTGTGCACGTCGATTCCGCCGGGAAACACATATTTACCCGCCGCGTCGATAAGTTTTCCCGCGTTCTCGCGCGGAAGGCTTTGGCCGACGGCGGAAATCCTTCCCTGGCTGATCGCGACGTCGCTGGTGTAAGTGTCCGTTGCGGTGGCTACGCGGCCGTTAACGATGATGGTGTCAAAGCCCATGGTTGTGAATTCTCCTCCGACAGCGCAGCACAGATTTTATGCTAAACTCCCCACCTTACGAGGCTCGATTTCGGCTTCATCCTGGACCTGGACTGAGGAGACACAATGCAATTCGGCATCACCATCAAGCCCGACATGCCGGTGGAGCGGATCGTCGGACTTACGCGCCAGGCGGAAGCGTCCGGCTTCCAGTATGGCTGGATCTTCGATTCGCACGTCCTCTGGCTGGAGCCTTATCCCATGCTCACGCTCATGGCGGCGAACACGAAGAATATGCGGCTCGGCACTTGCGTTACGAATCCGGCGACTCGCGACATCACGGTAACATCGAGCCTGTTTGCGACCCTGAATCTGATCTCCGGCGGGCGCATGCAACTTGGCATTGGACGCGGCGACAGCTCGCGGCGGGTGCTGGGCAAAAAGCCGGTCACTTCAGCTCAGTTGGAGCAGTCTGTAAAAGCTTTCCGCGATCTTACAGGCGGGAAAGAGACGGAATACGAAGGCCAGACGGCGCGGCTGACATGGGCGACTGGTGGCGTTCCCCCGGTGTGGGTAGCGGGCTATGGACCCAAAGTGCTCGACCTCGCTGGCCGAATTGCCGACGGCGTGATCTTGCAGTTCGCCGATCCTGACTTGATCGAGTGGTGCGTCGGCTTCGTCAAGAAAGGAGCCGAGGCTGCAGGTAGAGATCCGCGGAAAATTGAGATCATGGCGGCCGCACCGGTCTGGATTTCCGCCGATGTGAAGGTCGGGCGTGAACGCGTGCGCTGGTTCCCTGCTCTGGTATCGAACCACGTCGTCGATCTTGTTTCACGCTACAAACCGGAGGATCTCCCGCCTGCGCTCACCTCGTATATACGGGACCGTGGGCAGTACGATTACCTTCACCACTGCGAAGTGGACAGCAGCAACGCGAACTTCGTGTCAGATGACGTCACCGACCGCTTTTGCCTGCTTGGGCCCGCCAAAGCGCATATTGAGAAGATTCGCGCGCTAGCTCGTGCCGGAGTCACGCAGTTCAACATTTATCTGATGTGCGGAGACGAAGAGGACACACTGGAAGCATATAAGAAAGAAGTCTTGCCGGCCTTCCGCACGGGCGCATAGGCAACCTGCACTGGACTCGTTTATCCTTCGTCAATGGAACCGATCATCCAATGCGCTATTCCCGTCCTGCCAGCTGCAGACACCACGGAGTCGTTGAATTGGTGGACGGAGATCTGTGGCTTCAAGGAAACCTTTCGCGACAACACTCCGCCGACCTATGCAGGTATCAATCGCGGCGAGGCTCATCTTCACATCGCTGGCATGGACGACAAAGCTCTTGCGCGAACAGTCGGCGACCAGACCATGGTGCGGCTCGCCGTAAAAGGTATTGAAGCCATGTATGACGAATATCAGAAACGCGGCGGCAAGGTGCATCCCAACGGGCCATTGCAAACGAAACCGTGGGGGACAAAAGAGTTCGGCGCGATTGATCCTAACGGTGTGTGCGTGACGTTTCAGGAATGAAGGGTGTGGTCCTGCCTGATTCCTTGTCGCTGAAACTTCATGAAGAGGTAGTAAGCGACGAACGACACCGCAAATCCCACGAACCAGGAATAGTCGTATAAAATCCGCAGCGCAGGGATGACTAATCCCACCAGCGCCGTGCCTGCTCCCAACGCTAGTGCGATCACTGCCCGCCAGTTGAAGCCACGGGAATATTCGTAGATGCCGTCGCGCAGGTAGAGATCGTCGACCACCAGCACTCGCCGCCGGATCACAAAGTAATCGCAGATCATGATGCCCGCCACTGGCCCGAGGAACGCGGCATAACCGCCGAGCCAGCCGAAGATGAATGTGCTATAGCTGGACAGCAGTTTCCACGGCATCAGTGCGATTCCCATGAAGCAGGTGGTAATGCCGCCAGTGCGGAAGCTGATTTTCCGCGGCCACAGGTTGGAAAAATCGTTGGCTGGCGACACAACGTTGGCGCCAATATTTACGTTCAATGTCGCCAGCAGAATCGCCAGCAGCGAAATTACTACAGCCACGGGTGAGTGAAAGCGGCTTAGCAGTTGCACCGGATCCCAGATCGCGGTTCCGTAAATTACCACCGTCGCCGAAGTCACCAGGATTCCAATCAGCGAATAGAGGGTCATGGTGGTCGGCAGGGCGAGCGCTTGCCCAATCACCTGTTGCCGCTGGCTGCGTGCAAAGCGGGTGAAGTCCGGGATGTTGAGTGATACTGTGGCCCAGAAACCGACGGTGCCGTTCAAAGCCGGTATAAGGAATTTAAGAAAATCCGAAAAGCTCACGAAGCGCGATGGTGCCGACAGCATGGGCCCAAATCCGCCAGCCGACTTGTAGGCCCACGCCAACAGCAAGAAGCCCACTGCCAGCAAAACCGGCGCGCTGATTCCCTGCAGAAATCGTATGTACTCAATGCCTCTAAGAACAACGGCCAGATTGATCAACCAGAACGCCAGGAAACAAATTGCAGTCGAGTGGGCTACATGCCCCCAGCTCGGCGCGAGCGTCGTGATCAAAGTGTTGATCGCCTCGCCGCCAATCCATGTCTGGATGCCGAACCACCCGCAGGCAACCAGGGCGCGCAAGACTGCGGCAAGATTCGCTCCCAGCACTCCGAACGAGGCGCGTGCCAGCACAGGAAACGGAATTCCATAGCACGCTCCCGGATGCGAATTCAACAGCATCGGGATAAGCACAATCGTGTTGCCGACGAACACGGTTGCCACCGCCTGTTTCCAGTCCATTCCTCCCTGGATCAGGCTGGCGGCCAGCATGTAAGTCAGAATATTGACCGACATCGATACCCACAGCGCGGCGAAGCTGTATGTGCCCCAGGTGCGCCGCTCGGCGGTGGCGGGCGCGAGGTCTTGGTTATACAGCGGGCTCGATTCGATGCGAGAAGACGTGAACCTGTTTGTCATGAGCTGTCAGCTGTCAGTTATCAGCTTTCAGTAAAACCGATTTGTCATCCTGAGCGAAGCGAAGGACCTATGCATTTCGACGCTATCAACAAATACAGAGGTCCTTCGCTTCGCTCAGGATGACGAGTCAAAAATGGGTCTCCAATTTTTGTCGTACGCGCTTAGTCTGCGGCCGCCGTTTGTCCCGTCTGCGTCGTCAGCGCGCCATACGTTTCCGGACGCCGGTCACGATAAAACTGCCAAACCTTCCGCACCTCCTGGATCATGTCGAGATCAAGGTCGGCCACCAGCACTTCATCTTTATCGCGGCTGGCCTGGGCCACGATCTTGCCGCGCGGATTGCAGAAGTAACTCTTGCCATAAAACTCGCCGATATTCCACGGCTTCTCTCTTCCCACGCGGTTAATGGCACCCACGAAGTATCCGTTGGCCGCGGCATGTGCAGGCTGTTCAAGTTCCCACAAATATTCCGAGAGTCCGGCAACGGTGGCAGAAGGATTGAAAACAATTTCTGCGCCGTTCAGTCCCAGTACGCGCGCGCCTTCGGGAAAATGACGGTCATAGCAGATGTACACTCCGACGCGGGCATATTTCGTTTCGAAAACGGGATAGCCCATGTCTCCCGGAGTGAAATAAAACTTCTCCCAGAATCCGGGATGCACGTGGGGGATGTGGTGTTTGCGATACTTGCCCAGATACTTGCCATCGGCATCAATGACCGCGGCGGTGTTGAAGTAGAGGCCCGGCATCTGCTCCTCATACACCGGGACGACAATCACCATGCCGTGCTTGGCGGCGATCTTTTGCATTAACTGGGTCGTGGGTCCATCGGGAACCCGTTCGGTAAGGTCGTACCAGCGAATGTCCTGCTCGGCGCAGAAATAAGGAC
>WNFG01001217.1_pt1 | contig 39758 bp, 42 predicted proteins | sample 5400431 | NCBI WGS metagenome assembly WNFG01 (sample SAMN13153346, study PRJNA577476) | soil metagenome | isolation source: 120 cm saprolite under Douglas fir tree site 2 hole 3 replicate 2 | place: USA:California | collected 2015-04-18
CGGCAGTCTATTCGAATACTTCCGGACGGAAGCGCTGACGGCCGCAACGTCCGACGGGAAGCCGCTCGATAATTTCCGGCGCAACCAGTTCGGCGGAACGGTCGGCGGGCCCATTATCAAGGACAAGATGTTTCTTTTTGGGGCCTTTGAACAGATTATTGCGGAATTGAATCGCCCCAATTTGAGTGCGCCCCTCGGAGCGGCGTGTTCTAAGGCAGCCCCGGTCGTGGGCGTGGATGACACCTTAATCGCCGGCAGCGCCGAATGCCAGCGCGTGGCGCTGCTGAATTTCCTGAAGAATGGAGTGGGCCAGGATGACGGACAGCCGGTAAAACATCCCATCCGGAACTCGGCCGCATTGGGGCGGTTCGACTGGAACGTCAATGCCAAGAACCAGTTTGCCTTGTCCTACAATTTTGACTATTCCAAAAACACGAACCAGACCTTCGACGTGCCCACCTACGGCACTTCAGCGAACGGGATCGAAGGACCATCGAAGATCAACGTGATAAACGTCAACCACTTCACCACGCTCTCTTCGACGAAGCTGAACGAGGCACATTTCAGTTACCAGCGCGAGCTCAGGCCGCGAGCCGCCACTGCTTCCAAGATCCCCGCGGACACGGCGATGGGTTTCGGCACGACCTTCCGCTTCGGGAACCCCTTCTTCCTTGAGCCAACCGTCGACGAGACGATTTGGCGCACTCAAATTCGGGATAGTTTTACCGTCATCCAGGGGAAACATAATTTCAAGTTTGGCGGCGACTGGCTGCACACCAACAACAGCCAGGTTTTCCGAGGATTCTTTACCGGACGGTACCTCTTCGACAGCGTCGTGGGATTCCTGCGCTACGCCTCGCCTGCATCAATGGGGAATGGGTTCGGCCCGAAGGCCGTGGAGTGCGCGAATGGTGCATTTATCGATTTTTCCCAGACCGTCCCTGATCCCAACCCCAACAACGCGCGTCATTGCAATACGGTAACGGGTCCCTCAGTTGTCGGCCCGCTGATCTTCTATTTGCAGGATGGCGTGCCCACAGGCCTGATCAATATCCCGCCCGGCGCGTCCAGTATCAACAATGAGGACTACGCGCTCTTCGCGCAGGACAAATGGCAAATTCGCCCCAATTTTACCTTGAGTTACGGACTTCGCTGGGAAGCGCAGATACTTCCGGATGTGATCACCGCTCCGAGCAAGACTGCCTACGGCATCTTCCTGAGCAACCCACTGTTCCCATCGGATGGACTGCTTCACAGTCAGAAGAAGGAGTTCCAGCCGCGAATAGGTTTCGCGTGGGACGTACTGAATAACCACAAGTCCCTGCTGCGGGCCAGCTGGGGAATCTATAATGGACGCCAGAACATGCTCTCGCAGGTGGGCTCTATCACTACCAATGGCGTGCAGCAGAGTACTATTTTCACCACTTCAAACTTCGGCGGCGGTCCGGTTTGGCCGAACGCCTTTCCGGCGACCACGGGCAACGCGTCTTGTACGCTTGGAACGCCGGTAAATCCCTTTCCATGCTTTACGGGTGTACGACTTTTCAGCAAGCACTACGCCAACCCGCGGATTTACACGACAAACGTGGCCTACGAACAGGAGATCTACCCGAATCTGTCGGCGTACGCCGATTTCACTTTGTCCAAGGGAGTTCACCTGACGACGTTTATCGACGGCAACGCTAACGGCTATTTTGCCGACAACGGGACTTTTGTTGCCCCGAACACCTTTGGCCCGCAACTCGGCGGCATGATGATTACCGGAAGCACGGCAAAATCGCTCTACCGTGGCCTCACCATCGGCATGAGAAAACGCTTCAGCCAGCGCTTCCAGTTGGAATGGAACTACGTGCTGTCTGAGGATCTTGACTCGGACTCCAACGAACGCGATCCGTTTACCGACCGACGCCTTGATCCCCGCAACCCGGCGCGGGATTACAGCTTCGCGGACCGCGATGAGCGTCACAAGTTCAATCTGTTCGGCTATTTCGAGCTTCCCGGCGGATTCAACTTCGACGGTCGCCTTCAGGCGCATTCCCCGCAACCCATCACACCCGCGATTTGTCCTGCCGGCTGCAAGCGCAATTCGATCTGGAAGGACAATGACTACATCTCTTTCGATTGGCGCGCCACGCGGCCTTTCAAATTTGGGGACCGCTATACGTTGATTCCTGCGATTGAAATGTTCAACAGTTTCAACAACAAGAACAACGTAAACCCGCTGGTCACGCCGGCACTGTTTAACTTTGACGGTTTCCTGCGCGTCGGAGTCGGGGACCCGCGCCAGGCGCAACTCTCGATACGCTTCCTCTTTTAGCGTTCAAACTTCAATTCACTTTCCAGACAGAGGAGCGCGATCACGCTCCTCTATCTGTTTCTGTGCCCTGCCTTGGAAAAATCAACGGAAACTAATCTCTGCTAAGCTGACCAGTGATGGCCACACGAAGAATCAGCGCGATCCAGGGCGTGCTGTTCGATTGGGACGGCACGCTCCTTAATTCCTACGAGGCGGATACGGCGGCTTACCTCGCAATGTTCCGCGAAATGGGAATCCCCTGGGGCCTGCAGGATCTCGCCCGGCACTATTCGCCGAACTGGTACCACGTATATCGTTCCGCCAAGCTGCCGCGGGCTCGATGGGATGATGCCGACCGCGCCTGGCGCAAACAATATGCGAAGCATTCTCCTCGGTTGATTGCAGGAGTGCGGCACATGCTCTCGCGCCTCGGCCGGCAGCATCGGTTGGGATTGGTCACCAGCGGCGACCGCGACAGGGTGGTGCAGCAATTGCGCCAATTTCGGCTCACGCGCCTCTTTGCTGCGCGCGTCTGCAGCGGTGATACTTCACAAAGGAAGCCGCATCCCGCGCCGCTCAGGCTGGCGATCGAACAAATGCATTTGCATCCTTCCGCCTGCATCTACGTAGGCGATTCGCCGGAAGATCTGCAAATGGCGCGGAGTGCAGGCGTTCGCGCTATTGCGGTGCTCGGTCCGTTTCCGACGGAAAAGCGCCTGCGCGCGGCGCGGCCGGAACTTTTGTTGAATTCCATCACGGAATTGCCGGAAGCGCTGAGATCGTTGAGTGGTTGAGCAAAGCGACGCGGCACAGTTTAGGGCTGAGGCTTCGGGGGAGCCGCTGGTTGAGGAGGCGCAGAAGCGGTCGCCGCCGCCGTTAGCGGCTTAAAATCCGTCCACTTGATCACCAGGCGCACGGGAACTTCCCGATCTTGCAAATGCAGAGTGTCGTCGGAACGTGTGTAGCTGGGGAACCAGTATTTTCCATCGACATTCTCGCGATACGTTTCGAACAACGCAAAGGGCATCGTCGGCGAGCGCACGGGGCCGAGATCGTTTGCCCAGCTTCCGTAGGTTTTCACCACTTCCAGATATTTCGCATCCACCCAGACGATCCCGTCAAAATAGGCATGGGCGCGCTCGACCCCTTTGGGTTTCACCTGGAAAATGTAGCAGTCAATCTCATCGACAAGTTCTTTGCCCAAGTACTTCAGGTCGTACTTCGCGAGCTGGCTCGTCGTCAGGGGATAGGCCGGCATGCGCGCCAGATTCTGGTAATCTTCCGGGCCGAGCTCCAGATATTGCAGGGTCGATTGAGGCCTCTCGATGGTCTTTTCATATACCTTGCCGTCGCTCGTCAGTCTCGGCTCGGTCACCAGCAGAAGCTGTCCGGATGGTTTTCCGTCGCGTCCGAACTCTTCAAGACGAATGGTCTTGCGGTAGTTATAGCGCAAACGCGCGAGCAAGTATTCGTCTTCCTTCTGAGAGAAACGCCGAATGATTTCTTCCGGCGGGAGAGACGGCGGTGCTTCCGGCACAGGTTCCGTGCCGATGCGTTTGACCTCGTGCTCGGGCGGCGGCGTCAGCGGCCCTTGCTGGGCCTCCGGTGCGCTAACCCCGCTTCCAGCGAAGAAAAATGCGCAGGCAACTGCCACGTCCCGAAGCACGGGGAAGAAGCGCCGCAAGCGCCGTTGGCTGGTTTCCTGATTCATGCTCAATAAGATGCGAGGACCGCGCGGGAAAGCCGCCTCGAATGTCCACGCAAAGACGATCCAGTCTATCGCACTTCGTCCGCGCCGCCCTACCTGCCGCGCGGCCACGGCAAGCCTCCGGGACGACCGGCCAAGTCTCTGCTACAATTCCGTGGGTTTGTGAGCGACGCGAAACAAGCAAAACGTTATTTTGTCTCGGGACTCGTGCAGGGTGTGGGATACCGCTTCTTCGCGCAGCGCGTTGCGGAGAAATTGCGCCTCGGCGGGTACGCGAAAAACCTGGCCGATGGCCGCGTCGAGGTGTTTGCCATGGGAACGCCTTGCCAGCTTGCGGAGCTGAAGACTGCGCTCGAACGCGGGCCGCGATTTTCGAGCGTCAGCGAAGTCCGGGAAGAGATTGCGCATCCGGATCCGCTTTATGAAAAGGGATTCGTGATTGATTAGAGCGCCGGAGTGAAAAGAGGAGCCGTTCGAATGAACGATTTGAAAAAATTGATCCGCGAAGTGCCGGACTATCCGAAACCCGGCATTCTGTTCTACGACCTGACGACGCTGCTGAAAGACAAGCAGGGATTCCATGCGCTCATCGACCGGCTCTGCGAGCATTACAATGGTCAGACGATCGACGTCGTTGCAGGCATCGAGGCTCGTGGCTTTATCTTTGCGCCGGCACTGGCCTACCGCCTGGGCGCCGGATTCGTTCCGGTTAGAAAACCGAAGAAACTTCCCGCAAAAACGGCGAGCATTTCCTACGCGCTTGAATACGGCACGGACACGCTGGAGATTCACGAGGACGCTGTGAAGCCGGGCCAGCGCGTGTTGATATGCGACGATCTTCTGGCCACGGGCGGAACCGCTTCGGCCACCGCAAAGCTGGTTGAGAAGCTCGGCGGCAAAGTCGAAGGCGCCGCGTTCGCGGTCGAACTCACCTTTTTGAAGGGCCGCTCCAAGCTGAACGGGGTCGACGTGTTCTCCTTGATTCAATACGACAAATAAGTTCTTGTCACCTGAGGTCTCCGCATGACCGAAGCGATGACCGAAAATGAGAGGGATGCAGTCGCAAGATTCCCTTCGGTGGCGCGGGAATTCTGCCGATTCATCGACAATTGCAACAGCTAAGAACGCAAGTCTCTGATGCAGGGACTCTCCGTACTCTTGGCGAGTCTCTGTGAAGTTGCGGCACGCTTGCCATGGGTAAAGCCCGCGACCGGAGGGGAAGATACGAAATCAGAATCGATTGCCGCGCACACCGACGCGTGGAACCGTCTTGCGGAAATTCTCCGGGAAAGATTTGGCAGTTTGGACGAGTACTGGGAAGTTTTTGATCCCACTCAAAGGGAAGATCCTGTTCAGTGTTTTCTTTCCAACGACATCGCTGAGATTTACTTGGATTTGCAGGACGCGCTGAAGCTTCTCACAAGTGGCGCAGCCTTGGAGGATATTTATTTTGATTGGCGTTTTGAATTCCGTGAGCACTGGTCGCGCCACGCAGCTGATGCCCTAAAGGTGACGCTTCTCGTTTCAGACAAAGCGTGAACGGTTATTGCGCTGTCGAAGGGCCTCGAAAAGGACGACACCTGCGGCGACTGAAACGTTGAGCGACTTCACCGGCCCGGTTGTGGGAAGCGAGACGACGAAGTCGCAACGCTTCCGCGTGAGATCATGCAAACCCTTGCCTTCTCCGCCGAGCACAATTCCCACGGGTGACGTGTAATCCGCCTCTGTGTAGCTCTTGTCGGCGCGCTCGTCGAGGCCGATGAGCCAGTACCCAGCTTCTTTCAACTCTTCCATTGTTTGCGCGAGATTGGTCACTTTTGCGACCGGCAAATGCGCGAGCGCTCCCGCGGAAGCACGCGCGACCGTGTCCGTCAGGCCCGCCGCGCGCCGCTCCGGAATAATCACGCCGTGTGCTCCCGCGGCAAGCGCGGTTCGAATCACGGCCCCCAGATTGTGTGGATCTTCAACGCCATCCAGCAGAACAATCAGGCCCTTCTGGCCGCGTCCGGCGCTCTTGTTTGCGGCCGCCAGAATTTCTTCGAGCGTGCCGGCCGCGCGTGCCGCTGCCAGCGCAACGACACCTTGATGATCCTTCGATCCTGCCAGCCGGTCGACCTGCCCACGGTCTTCAAAACGCACGGGGATATTTCGTTCCCGTGCCAACTGGACAATCTCCTCGACGCGCGTGTCTTGCCGCCCGCGCGTGATTACGACGCGGTCAAACGCTTGTCCCGCTTCGAGCGCCTCGCGAACCGCATGAATTCCAGTGAGCCGATCCATCGGGGAGACAGTTTACAGTTGAGAGCCTACAGTTGAAAGCGAGAGCGGGCGCCTGTGTAGGGGCGAAGCACGCTGCGCCCCTGCGGGGAACACTCAATCCAAGGCCGCACAAAACTCCAGGATGCGCTCGTGCGCCGGCTTGACGGGAGCAGCAAACGAAAGACTCGCCGCTTCATCGAGCAACAAGATCACTCGATCGAGTTCACCTTCGCCGGCCCGCCCGGCCAGCGCGAGGCGAATAGGATGAAACAGCTCCCGGCCGCGGAGATCGAGTTCGTCTTTCAGACAATTCACAACTTGTTTGAAGCGCTCGGAGGTAAGCGGTGCGCCATCGAGCAAGAGCAGAGCAAGTTGACGAAGTACTTCGCGCGCGGCATATCGGGAAAGCACCGCGTGAGTTTCCACTCTCGCAAGGATCTCCTCTGCATCGTAGTGGAAAACTAGGTTCAACAATTCAGAAAGGGCGCCGCGGTCCGCAGCATGCGCGCCCAGCATCGATGCGGCGCGTTCGCACCACGCAAGCTGCTCCCGTGAAGGCTCGCCAGTGAGCCAGCCGCGCTCGCGGAGAATGCCGGCAACGTCCGCGCTTGTAAAGGGGTTGACGGCAGAGGGAGTCTTCGGCGTTTGTTCGGGAGGCATTACGAAACTGTATCGCAAACCGGCCGGCCGAGTTTCACCCGCTGCACTCAGAGCGGCACGAGCGTTGCCACAACCTGAGCGGCAATGGCTTCACCGCGTCCGATGGCATCGACGCCCTCGTTGGTTTTCGCCTTGAGATGTATCTTATCGGTCGTCACGCCCAGCGCCTTCGCAAGTGCTTCGCGCATCCTGGGGAAGTGTGGCCCCAGCTTGGGCTTCTCGACGATCACGACGGCATCAATGTGCTCAATCGCGAAGTGCTTTTCATCGAGCAGTCTTCTCGCATGTTCTAGAAAGAGCAGGCTGTTCGCGCCCTTCCATTTCGGATCCGTATCCGGAAAATGCGTGCCAATGTCGCCAAGCCCTGCCGCGCCCAGCAGCGCGTCACACAGCGCGTGGGCGAGCACGTCCCCGTCCGAGTGGCCCACGGGTCCCTTTTCAAACGGCAGTTCGACGCCGCCAACGATCAGCTTTCGCCCCTCCGCGAGCCGATGCAGGTCGTAGCCGAGACCGCAGCGCATGCTCATGCTTTCCGCCGCTCCTGCTCGAGATAAAACCGGGCGAGGTCCATATCTGCGGGCTTGGTGATCTTGATGTTGCGCTCCGAGCCCAGCACCACGTGAACATCATGGCCCAGCCTCTCGACGAGGCCAGCTTCGTCCGAGGCAGTGACGCCGTCTGCTTGCGCGCGCGCAAATGCCTCTTTCAGCAACTTGGTCGAAAACGCCTGCGGCGTCTGCGCCAGGACCACGCGTTCGCGCGGGATCGTTCCGATAATCAGCGCCACGTCTTCGGGCAGGCTCGCGCGCTTCACTTCTTTCACGGTATCCATAGCCGGAATGCCCAGAATGGCCGCCTGGCAGCGCCTCGCTTCTTCAATCACCCTGGTGATCTGCTCCGGCGTCACGAAAGGCCGTACCGCATCGTGCACCAGCACGATCTCCGTGTCATTCGATACTTCCTGCAATGCTAGCGCTACCGATTCCTGCCGGGAATCCCCGCCCCGCACCACGCGAACGGTTTGCGTGTATCTTTCCCCGCGGATGCGCTCTTCGAGTGATGCCACAACGTCCGCGCGCGTGGCCACAATAATGTCCGTCACAAGTGGGCAGGACGCGATGCGGCGCACGCTGTGAAGCACGATCGGGGTGCCGTCCAGCTCGAGAAACTGCTTGGGCGTCTCGGCGCCCATGCGCGTGCCGAGGCCAGCAGCAGGAAGAATGGCGGCTATGCGGCCCATTGCGTGTCCGTGAATGCGAAGCGGGCCCTGTGCGGCGCTACCCCCGCCCCACACAGGTCAAAGAACGATTCGCAAACCTCAGAGTGTACCTCAAGCGGGAGTGCCAGGTGAATCTGGGACGGCAAATTGGCGCCAGACTTGGCGTACAACAGAATGATGAATCTTCTGCTAGCGCAAATAGATACGAGGAACGCGCTGGCTCACGGCGCAAAGCAGATCGGAGGTCACCGTGCCAATGCTGCGCGCGACCAGATGGGCGGGATGAGCGTGCTCTCCGTCGCTGCCGTAAATCGTCGCAACGTCACCTACTTCCGCCTCCGGCACATCCGTCACGTCAGCCATCGTCACATCCATCGAGACAATTCCCACGATTGGGGCAAGCACACCGCGCACAAGCACGCTCCCGCGATTCCCCAGCGATCGGTGGATGCCGTCGCCGTAGCCCGCGGCGAGCACGGCAATCCGTGAGGGACGCTTCGCCACAAAGGTCTCGTTGTATCCGACGCCCGCACCCGCGGGGATGCTCCGCAGGCTGATGACGCGCGTGCGCAAACTCATGACTGGTTTCAGCGGCAACCGCGCTTCCAGCTCGGCGCGCTTTTCCACCGGCTCGTAACCCGGGTGGTAGCCGTACAAAATTGCTCCCGGCCTCACCATGTCGGCCCAGGTTTCCGGCCGTGTCACAATCGCGGCGCTGTTGGCGAGGTGCACGATGCCCGGATCGATGTCCAGCGACTTCAGGCGCTCGAGCGCTGCATAAAAGCGCTCCTCCTGCTGCCGCGTCTGGTCGCCGACTCGCGAATTCGTGAAAACTTCCGACGATGCGAAGTGGGTCATGACTCCGCCAAGCTCCAGGCGCCGGCACTTCGCGAGCTGCCTCGCAAAGCAGTCCACGTCACTCGGAGCGATCCCGAGCCGGTTCATGCCCGTGTCCATCTTCAAATGAAACAAAACCCGCTTCCGGCCCCTGTGGCCAGAGACTCGCCCGGCCGCCCGCTCCAGTGCCTGGAGCTGCTCGCAGCGGTGAACGACCGCCGTTAAGTCGTGCTCGAGCATGCGTGACTCTTCCCCCGGCCAGAAACTCGTCAGCACAAGCACCGGATTCCTGACTCCGGCTTTGCGAAGCGCGATCCCCTCCTCCGTGCAAGTCACGCCAAACCATTCCGAGCCGGCCTTCTCCAGCGCTTTCGCCACCTGCGGACCACCATGGCCGTAGCCATTGCCCTTCACAATCGACAGGATTTTTCTTGGCGTCTTGCGCTTCTCTTCAGGAGGGTTCACGTACGCATGGATGGCCCGTAGATTGTGTGCCAAGGCGGAAAGCGAAACCTCAGCCCAGACAGGGCGGCTCTTCATTTTCGCAGGACTCTTCTCTGTTTGCGCCATAGCCTTCCCGGGAAGAAAATAGTGTACGACATTCGCGCGAACCGGACCGATTCCCCCGGCCGCTGGAGCGTGAATGACAATACCAGTCAAGTAGGCACGCCGCATACCACCGGCATTGCCGTCGCGGACCCGCCTCAGCGGATCCCACACTCACGTCTAACCTATTAGTTTATAAAGACTTACGAGGAATGCGGACTGCACGACTCGCCGGCGGCTCACTTGCCTGCTCCCGGCTTCTTGTGGAACGCTTTCCGCGCTGTGGCAAGCCTTACATGTCCTCTGGGGCGAAGTGCGAGAAGGCATCCGGCGCCGCTTCTTCGAACCGCGTGAAACGACTCAGGAACTTCAGCTTCACCATGTCTGTTGGGCCATTTCGCTGCTTGGCAATTCTAAGCTCCGTTTCTTCTCGCTCGTCAGGAGCGGCGCCTTCTTTGTAAAAGTTAGGCCGATAAATGAACATCACCACATCGGCGTCCTGCTCAATGGCACCCGACTCGCGCAAATCGGAAAGTTGCGGGCCGCGCTCTTCCCGTTCTGGCGCGCGCGTAAGCTGGCTCAGAACCAGCACGGGAATCTGTAGCTCTTTGGCAAGACCCTTCAAGGCACGCGAAATGCTCGCAACCTCCTCCTGGCGGTTGCCGAACCTTCCGCGCGCGGTGATCAATTGGAGATAGTCCACTATTAGCAGAGAGAGAGGCTTATCTCGTTGTAGACGGCGTGCTTTTGCCCCGATTTCGAGAACGCTGATTGAGCCGGAGTCGTCGATCCATAGTGGTGCTGCTTCAATTCTTTGGAGAGCATCGTTCATTTCGTTCCGCACGGCTCTCTCCATCCTTCCCCTACGAAACGCTTGGCCGTCAATTCTAGCTACGGCACTAACAAGACGCTGCAGCAGCGACTCTTTCGACATTTCCAAGCTAAAGATTGCCACCGGCAAACCGGCGTTAATGGCGATGTTTTCAGCCAGATTCAACGCCAGGGCAGTTTTTCCTTGTGAGGGACGCGCTGCCAGAATAATAAGCTCCGAAGATTGAAATCCGGAAGTCAGCCGATCGAGATATCCGTAACCGGTGGACACTCCTGTGACGCTTTTTCCTTCGCTAGCTATCTTGTCAAGGCGCTCCCAGTTCTCGCGAACGATAGCTTTGATGGGGATAAGGCCTGCTTTCACGCGGTCTTCTGCGAGCGCAAAAATCGAGGATTCCGCGTTGTCGAGGATGGCGTCCGCGCCATCCTCGCCCTCGAATGCGCGCTGCTGGATGTTGTGCGTCGCATGGATCAGGTTGCGCAGCAGCGCCTTCTCTTTGACGATACGGGCATAGTGCTCGATGTTCGAAACCTTGGGCATGCCATCCGCCAGCGACGCCAGGTACGGCGCTCCGCCTGCCGCTTCCAAATCGCCCCGCCGGTGCAATTCCTCCGTCAAGGTGACCAGGTCAATCGCCTGTTGGCTCTCGCCCAGCGAGATCATCTGCGTGTACACGCGCCGGTGTTGGTCCAGAAAGAAATCCTCCGGCCGCAAGTTCTCAATCGCCGCGTTCAGCGCGTTGTTGTCGAGCAGAATGGCTCCGAGAACCGAGCGCTCGGCATCGAGGTTATTGGGAAGGGGCTTTTCCAGGCTTGCGTCAGTCGGCATAGAGATTTCGCTTTGTATTCGCCTTACCTTCGCCTGTTTTTACTATAGGTTTCGCCGGAGGGCAAGTGAAGAATTTCCTCACCTCGGGGCCGGGCGCTCCCCCGCTCCAAGCGATGCGGCATTGTGCGCGGAAGCAGCGCCAGCGTCAATCCGTTGGCTGTGGATTGTCTCGGAAATCGTTGAATAACTTTTGCGCGTGAAGTAACAGCGGCTACCAGCACGATTCGCAAACACCCGCCGCATCCCCGGTCTGTGAGCCTTACGATTCCTTTTCCACTTGGACCTTCACTGCGGCCGTCACGTCGCGGAACACCTTGATCGTGACCGTATACTCCCCGAGCGCCTTGATCGGCTCCGGGAGCTGTACCTGTCGCTTGTCGATCTTGAAGTTCTGTGCCGCGAGCGCCTCCGCAATGTCAGCGGTTGTGACCGACCCGAACATCTGGTCGTTCTCTCCCGTCTTGCGCGTGAACTTCATCGACACGCCATTGAGCAGCTCCGCCTGCTTGTGCGCGGCATCCAGCTCGGTGGCTGTCTTTTTCGAAAGCGCCGTACGAATCCTTTCGAGCGCTTTCATGTTTCCCGCGCTCGCCTCGATCGCCAGCTTGCGCGGCAAAAGAAAATTCCGCGCGTAGCCCGGCTTGACCGTAACCACATCGCCGCGGTGCCCCAGCTTGTCGATATCTTCCTGAAGAATAATCTGCATGTTGTATTCCCTTAGCTCCTCGATGCTTTACGCCTTCGGCGCTTCCGCTGCCGCGGCCACCACCACGCGCGGCGCTTGCGTCCCCGCCGCGCTGCCCGCGAAGGGCAGCAGCGCGATATTGCGCGCGCGTTTGATCGCCACGCCCAGCCAGCGCTGGTGCCGCGAGCAAACTCCCGTCATGCGCCGCGGCAGGATCTTGCCGCGCTCTTGTACGAACTGCGAAAGAATGTCCGCGCGCTTGTAGTCGATGAAATCCATCTTCTCGACGCAAAATTTGCACACTTTCTTCTTCCGGAAATATTGCCGCTTGCCCCGCGGGCGTCCTCCGGGACCTCCCGGCCCGCCCTCGCGGCGCGGACCGCCATGTCCGCCTCCGGGTCCGCCTTCACGGCGCGGTCCGCCGTGGCCGCCTCCCGGTCCACCATGCCCACCTTCGCGCGGCGGAGCCCCGCTCGGCGCGGGCGGTTGTTTCGGTTCCTCTGCCATGACTTCCTACCTTTCTCTCAGTTCGAAAAAATCGATTCCTGCAAGCGGGTTTAGCTCGCTGCGGCAGTCTGCTCCGGTGCCGGGGGCGGAGCCGCAGCCCTGCGCGGACGCCGCGCCGCGCGCCGTTCGCGCTTTCCACCGAGCTTTTTCTGGCGCTTCAAATCTTCATCCAGCCGCACCGTCAAATACTTGATCACCACGTCCTGCACGCGCAGCCGGCGTTCCAGCTCCGCCATCAGCTCCCCGTGGTTCGTGCGAATCTGCTGGTACACGTAAATCCCCTCGCGGTGCTTGGCCACGCGGTACGCCAGCTTCCGCGTGCCCCAATGCTCGGTCTTCTCGATCTTCCCGCCCTTTTCCGCGCAGGTGTGCTCGATGCCGGTGAGAACCTTCTTGATCTCTTCCTCCGGCGTCGCTGGACGCACGATGAAAATCAGATCGTACAAACGCTCTTCCATGATGACCTCTTTCCTGTTGACCGCTTTGCGGTTGCCTCAAAACGACGTCCCGGACCCAGGTTCGGGAAAATCGTCACTGCTCTTTTGGCGGCTCTTCCGGCTGCGCTTCCTTCCGCCGGTTGTATTTGTTCATCGCCGGGTCGATCCCTTGCCTCAGGATCGTCTCCACGGCGTCGCCCGCTTCGCTAATCATTTCGGCTGCAATTTCCAGTTCAGTTTTTTTCATCGGCCGCAGCACGAATTCTTTGCGGCTGCTCAGCGAATGATCTGGCCCGCAGCCCAGCCGAAGCCTTGCAAATTCCGGTGTCCCAACCGAGCTGATCACTGAGTTCGCCCCGTTGTGGCTGCCGCCGCTGCCTCTCCGGTCCAGCCGAATCGTGCCGAACGGCAATTGCACTTCATCCCACATCACCAGCAGATCGCCCGGCTCCAGCTCGTATTTCTCCAGCAGCTCCCGCACCGAAATGCCGCTCAGGTTCATGTACGTCTGCGGTTTCGCCAGGACCACGTCTTCCCCGGCGATTTTCCCGCGCCCGACCAGCGCTTTGCCCTCCGGCCGCTCCACGCGAATCGCATTCCGATTCGCCAGTTCATCCACCGCCATGAATCCTAGGTTATGCGGCGTCCACTGATACTCCGGATCAGGATTCCCAAGCCCGACAATGAGCCGCATAGGTCTCTGTCCGGCAGCCCGCATATCGCGCGCCGCCCTGCCTCGTAATTTATGGCCTTACTTCTTTTTTTCGCCCTTCTCGCTTTTCTCGCTCTTCTCCGATTTGACCTCGGCCTCGGCGCCCTCTTCACCCTCCACTTCCTTCTTGCCCTTCTTGATGACTTCCGGCTCGGCTGGCGCCGCAGCTTCCGCAGCCACCGCCTCCACGGGCTTCTCTTCTTCAACCTTGAGCGCCACCACGTGGGCGAGCACGCGGTCCGGATCGGTGAGCAACTTCATCTTCGCCGAGTCAATTGTCAGCTCACTGGCGCGAAGCTGCTTGCCCAGCATCAGGTCGCTCACGTCCACCTTGAACTCCGTCGGAATGTCTGCGGGCAAGCATTCGATTTCCACTTCGCGGGTCACCACCTCGAACACCCCCCCCTGCTGCTTCACGCCCGCAGGCTCGCCGAACGTGTGCACGGGCACTTTGACGCGCATGCGCACGTCCATCGCCACGCGCAACAAATCCACGTGCAGCAGCTTTCCGCTAAGCGGATCTACTTGCCAGTCCTTCAAGATCGCCGGCTCGTGCTTTCCTGCAAGATCCACCTGAAACAATGTGTTATGTCCGCTCTCGGAACGCAGGATCGCTCCTACCTGCTTGGCATTTACGGACAGCGTGATCGCCTGGCCCTTTCCGCCATAGAGCACCGCCGGAACCTTGCCCGTCTGCCGCAAGCGCCGCGCTTCGTTCTTTCCCCGGTCCGACCGGGGCGCTGCTTCCACCACAATCTGTGTCTGAGCCATACGTTCTATCCTTCCCTGAATTCTTGCGGGACAACCTTTTCTGTCCCACGCAACCCTAAATGAACAGCTCGCTGATCGAAGTCTCCTCGTGTATCGACCGAATCCCGCGCGCCAGCAAATCCGCGACGCTCAACACCTTGATCTTCCCCATCTTCCTCGCTGCCTCGCTGATCGGCACCGAATCCGTTGAAGCGACCTCCTTGATTTGCGACTTCGCGATCCGCTCGATCGCCGGTCCTGATAGCACCGCATGCGTGCAAGCCGCATAAACCTGCGTCGCGCCCTCTCGAATCAATGCCTCGACAGTCTTCACCAGCGTCCCCGCCGTGTCGATGATGTCATCTACAATCAGCGTGCTGCGTCCGCGCACGTCTCCAATCAGGTTCATCACTTCGCTGACGTCCACGTCCACTCGCCGCTTGTCCACGATCGCCAGCGGGGCATCCAGCTTTTTCGCAAAAAATCGCGCCCGCTCCACGCCTCCCGCATCCGGCGATACCACCGTAAGATTCGGCAGGTGCAGGTGACGGAAGTGTTCGACCAGCACCGGCGTCCCGAACAGGTGGTCAACTGGCACATCGAAATAGCCTTGAATCTGCGGCGCGTGCAAATCCAGCGTCAGCGCCCGGCTCGCTCCGGCCGTTTCCAACAGGTCCGCGACCAGCTTTGCGGAGATCGGAACCCGCGGCTTGTCTTTCCGGTCCTGCCTCGCGTAGCAGTAGTACGGCAAAACCGCAGTGATCCGCCACGCCGACGCGCGCTTGAACGCATCGATCATCAACAGCAGCTCCAGCAAGTGGCAGTCGACCGGATAACAGCACGGCTGAACCACGAAGACATCCGCCCCGCGCACGTTCTCCAGTATCTGAAAATAAATTTCGCCGTCGCTGAAACGCCCTAGGCTCGCCTTGCCTAGCGGCACGTCCAGGTGCCGGCAGATGCTCTCTGCCAGCGGCAGATTCGCGGTCCCCGAGAAAATCTTGAATCGGTCGTCATTCACGACGCGCGCGCCCCCACGCAACGTTTGAATTCCTTGGCCTTCGAGTACCTGAGCCCTCACACGGTCCCGATTGAGTGTCTGCTGCCGAAAGTCAAAAGCTTACGCGGAAAACCCGGCACTAACCCTGTGGCCTGAGGAGCCTGAAAACACAAAAACCCAGCTCAAGGTTCTTTGCCACTTTCCACTGCAAACTGTCGGCGGTTACTTTCTGCAGAGACGCTGCGGCTCACCCAACGACACGTGCGCGTTTCAAGGCGCACCCTTTACCAGACGGAGATACCTGTCGCGCGAAATCGTCTCGCAAACGAAGGTCTGGTCGTTCGAAAACCCGACAGCGGCTCGGCGCGCCATCGCTGGGCTCGGGAAAACTCCAAACACCGCCGAACCGCTACCCGCCAGCGAGGCTTCTGAAGCTCCTCCCCGGAGCAACGCCCGCTTGATTTGATCAAGCCGCGCGTGTCGCCGGAAAACCGCCCGCTCGAAATCATTCGAAAGGCCGCTTCCCCGCCCGCTCCAGCACAGAGTACAGAACTCAAAAAGTCTACGGTTTGCGGCCCCTTTTGTCAACGTGGCGGAAGACAGTTTGCCGGCCTTCACCCAGCGGTACGCGTCCGGCGTTGCCACATGAATATCCCACGGCGAAACAATCAGCAAATTCATTTTCACGATGTCGGGAAGCGGATAAATCTCGTCGCCGCGGCTCACCCCTAGCGCGCACCCGCCAAAAAGAAAAAAAGGTACGTCAGCACCGAGAGAGGCGGCAATCTCCATCAATCGCGGCGCCGGTAGCTTCCTTCCCGTCAGCCGCAGGTACCCGATCAGCGCGGCCGCCGCATCGCTCGACCCGCCTCCCAGTCCCCGCCCCGCCGGAATCGCTTTTCGCAGCTCGATTTCCACGCCGGATCGAACCTTCAACTCGCGGCGCAGCGCCGCCACCGCGCGATAGGCCAGGTTTTTTTGAACCGGCTCCTGCGAAAGAGCGGTATTGCCCAGAATCGTCAGCGCCATCCCCGGCCGCCGCGAACTCCGCAGCCGCAATTCATCGTGGAGAGAGATTGTCTGGAGAATTGTGCGCAGCTCGTGATAGCCGTCCGCGCGCTTCCCAAGAATCTCCAGACGCAGATTGATTTTGGCGAACGCTGGGATTCGAACTTCGCGCATGCGGCTTACTGCGGCTTCGCGGCTTGCGGCGAGGATTTTTGCGCCACGCGGTGCTTTACCTGCGAAAGTTTCTTTTCTATTTCTGCGACTTTGTCGTTCTCGACGTCCGCCGGCAGCGAGCGCCGCCATTCGTTCAGCGACTTCTCCCACTCCGCCGCCGCAAGCTCGCTCCGGCCGGTCTTGGCGTAAACATCGCCCAGGTGCGACCGAATTGTCGCGTCATGGCTTTCCCGCGCCACAGCTTTGCGCAGCGTGGCCTCGGCGTCGGCCAGCTTGTTCTCTTTGAAATAAATCCAGCCCAGGCTGTCCAGATACGCCCCGTTATACGGGTCTTCTTTCAGCGCGCGGCGCACGAGCTCCTCCGCTTCGTCCAGCCGGATTCCTAGATCCCCCAGCATATATCCATAGTAATTGAGGACCGGCGCGTTGCGCGGATCGGCGGCCAGCGCTTTCTTGAACTCCTCTTCAGCCCGGTCGTAGAACTTTTGCCGCTCGTAAATCGCCCCCAGCAAAAACCACACCATCCCTTTCTCGCGCGGCTGCCCCGGCAGCACTTCCGCCGCAAGCGCCGCCTCTTCGGCCTCCTTGTACCGCCTTCCGCGTTCGTAGACCTGCGCGATATTCAGATACGTTTCCCGGTCGGTCTCGTTCTTCCTCAATTGCGCCCGCAGAATCTTCACTGCCTCGTCAGTCTGCCCATTTTCGCCCAGCAACAGCGCATGGCTTGTCCGAATCGCAGGGTCGCTCGGGTATTTCGCGGCTGCTTCCTTTCCCGTCTGCAGCGCCCTCGTCAAATCCTTGGCCGCGCGATAGGTGTCCATGATCAGCAGCCGCGCCCGGCGGTCTTCTTCGTCACCGAGGTGCCCCAGTTCTTCATACGTGTAAATGGCCGCCTGAAAGTTCTGCATATCCCGGTAGAGTTGCCCAAGCTGCTGGTAGAGAATGGCCATCGACCGCCGCCGCGACGGCAGCACCGTGGATTGCGATTTCAGCCCCGTCACCGCGTCGGACAGCACGCGTATCGCATCCTCGAAGCGCCCCTGCGCTTCATACAGCATGGCCTCGTTGTACATCACCTCGAGGCTGCCCGGAGCGTACTGCCTCGCTTTCACGAGGTTTTCTTCCGCCTTATCGAGTTGGTGCAGTTCCCGGTAAATCTGCGCCAGCCGCAAATAAATGTCCGAATCGTCTGGCATCAGGTCGGCGAGTTTCTGGTACACCGCCAGCGCTTCCGAGTATTTCTCTTCGGAAAGCAGCGTCTGTCCGAGTCCCCGCTGGTGGCTCAGCTCCGACGGATCCAGCTCCGCCGCCTTGCGGTATGCTCGCTCCGCTTTCGCAAGTTCATGCGTCTGCGTATAGGCGTCCCCCAAAAGATCCAGCAGCGCCGGCGCAGGCGTTCTGCTGGTAATGCCTTCGAGCAGCGTTACGGCGTCCCCCGACTTGCCCTCATCCAGCAAGAGTTGCGTGAGCTGCTCGATTCCCGCGCCGTTTTCGGGGTCCTCCTTCAGCACACCGCGCAGCACTTCTTCCGCCTTGTCGTGCTCGTTGCGCAGCCGGTAGAGCCGCGCGAGCCACAGCGCCGACTCCGTGTCCGCGGGCTCCAGCCGGTAAATCTCCCGGTACTGTTCGATCGCCTTCTCCGCCATGTCCGCCTGGCTGCTGTTGCTCAAATCGCCCAGGCTCCGCAGATAGATTCGCCCCAAAAGTCGTCTTGTCTGCAGGTTGCTCGGGTCACGCTTCAGAATTTCCTGCGCCTCTGCCACCGCGGCGCGTACGCTTTCTTGTAAGCTTCGATGGCCTGCGTCGCGTATTCCGGCCGGCTCGTCGCCTCATACTGCTGCTCGTACATGTGCCCCATCGTGAAGTTGTAATAGGCCTCGGATCGTGCGGAAGGGGACGCGAGTGTGGCGGATGATGTTCCGCCCGATTGGTCCTGCGGCGAAGCAGCCGCCTCAGGCTTTTTCTCGGAGCTTTGCGCTTGCAGCGTCTCTGCGGCGGCGCCCGCGCCAAACAGGCCGGCCATAACTGCGAGGTACGTCGTTCTTCGTAAGTTCATGTATGCCCCGGAAACAAAAAGTATCCCATGCGGCCGGAACGCGGTCAAAACCGAAAAGGTTGCCGTTTCCAGGGCCGGAAGGCGCCCCCAACTCCAATTAGGATGCGCGGAGCGGGGAATTCGTTTAACGGGGAAAAAGGACTTGACATAGTTCTATATTACCGCAAACATGGAAATATGAAACGCGTCGATCCCGGCCTCGTGACCCGCGCCGCAGAACGCTTCACTGCACTCGGCGCTGAGCCCCGCCTGCAAATCCTCCGCCTCCTCCTCGCCGCCCACCCCACAGGGATGGTTGCCGGCGAAGTTCAGGAAGAGCTCGGAATTCCGGCCTCCACGCTCTCTCATCACTTGGAAAAATTGAAGCAAGTTGGACTCGTCACTGTCCGCCGCGAAAGCACCTACCTTTGGTACTCCGCCGACACCGGCGCTCTCCGCGAAGTGATGAATTTTCTCTATGAGGAATGCTGCACTCGCAGCCGCGCCCTCCCGCCGGAAGCCCTCGTTCATATCGGAAAGGCAACCTAGCGATGCATCGCTTTCCCAATCGCCCGGAACGGATTTCCTTCCCTTATAGGGGTGCAACATGTTGCGCCCTTCTCGGCAACCACTTTCACCTTTCAAGGAGCTGACCCATGACCGACCCAACCATCCAGGAAGCCGTAAGACAAAAATACGGCGCTGTCGCCAAACAAGTCGCCAGCGGTTCCACCGCCTGCTGCGGCGGCGGAGCCGAACTCACCGGCTGCGACCCCATCACAAAAAACCTTTACGATGAATCGCAGAAGTCCGCGCTTCCCGCCGAAGCTGTCGCCGCTTCTCTCGGCTGCGGCAATCCCACGGCCCTCGCCAAACTGCAGCCCGGCGAAACCGTCCTTGATCTCGGCTCGGGTGGCGGCATCGATGTCCTTCTCTCCGCCCGCCGCGTCGGTCCCACCGGGAAAGCCTATGGCCTCGACATGACTGACGAGATGCTCGCCCTCGCCCGCGAAAACCAGCGTAAGGCCGGCGTCAGGAACGTCGAATTCCTCAAAGGGGCCATCGAAAACATCCCGCTTCCCGACAATGCCGTTGACGTCATCATCTCCAACTGCGTCATCAATCTCTCTGGCGACAAAGACCGCGTCCTCGCCGAAGCCTTTCGCGTCCTCAAGCCCGGCGGCCGCCTTGCCATCTCCGACGTCGTGGTCCGCGGCGATGTCCCCGCCGACATTCGCAAGAGCATGGAGCTCTGGGTCGGCTGCATCGCTGGCGCACTGGAAGAAAATGAATACCAGCAAAAACTGGCAAAGGTCGGCTTTGACTCTATTGAAGTTGAACCAACGCGCGTCTACAAATCCGAAGAAGCGAAGGATTTCATCACCGCCGCTGGCCTCAATGCCGATACCGTCGGTCCGCAGATCGACGGCAAGTTTATCAGCGCCTTCGTCCGCGCCGTCAAGCCCGCTGCAAAGCCCGTGGAAAACTCCGCCTGCTGCGGCCCGACCTGCTGCGCGTAGGAGAGGAACGCCGTGGAAGTGCGCTACAACGTCCTGTTTCTTTGCACTGGAAACTCCGCCCGCTCCATCATGGCCGAAGCCCTCTTGAACCATAAAGGCAAGCCCAACTTCACGGCCTATAGCGCTGGAAGCCATCCCGCCGGGCGAGTCAATCCCCTCGCGCTCAAACAACTCGAAGCCTCACGGTTAACCACTACGGGTCTGCGCAGCAAGAGTTGGGAGGAGTTTGCGAAGCCCGGTGCTCCGCGGATGAATTTCGTTTTTACAGTCTGCGATAGCGCTGCGCGCGAGGCCTGCCCCATTTGGCCGGGTCAGCCAATGACCGCTCACTGGGGCGTTCCCGACCCCGCCGCGGTAGCGGGGACGCCCGAACAGCTCGAGCGCGCCTTTCGCGACGCCCTCGTGGTTCTCGATCGCCGGATCGCCTTGTTCCTCAGCCTCCCTCTCGAGACCCTGGACTCACTCGCCATCAAGAAGGAAATCGCTCGGATCGGTCAGCGATAATCAATTAACCCCGCTGCGAAACCTTAAAGAATTTGGCGGAAATGTTGTAAGGAAATATAGGAGGTTGTTGAGATCAATGAAAGGCATGAATAAAGTCCCGGTCGCTCAGACGCTCCTATGCACTTGTCTGCTCGTTCTCACCCTTGTCGCTTCTCCCGCCACTCCATCCGCGCAGGATAAATCTTCCGCCACGCCGCTCGCCACCCTCGCGGATCTCTCCTGGCTCGCGGGCCATTGGGAAGGCAAGCTCGGCCCAATGACGGCCGAGCAGCAGTGGATGCCCCCCAGGAACGGCACGATGCAGGGCTTCTTCCGCCTCACCGACACCGAAAAAACCATTGTCATCGAGCTTTTCACGATTCGCGAAACGCCCGGCGGCATCGAGTTTTACTTCCGCCATTTTTCTCCGGAGTTAAAACCCTGGGAAGAGAAGGAAGCTTACCATCTGAATCTCATGAAATCGGAAGGCGGCATTTTCCGCTTTGACAATTCCGTCGTGAACCAATTGAAAGACGCGATCCTCACGCGCGTTGACGGCGACACCTACATCTCCCACGGTGATATCACCGACGCCGATGGCAAACCCAAAGCCATCGAAGTTACCTACCGCCGCGTGAAGTAGAAGTACCGGTCCTCGGTGCTATTCGCGCGAACCAGTTCCGCGCCGCTTCCCGGTGACTTCTCCGATCATCAGCGCGCGCAAGAGCTTGTTGAGCCGCGTCTGATAACCCTTGCCCTGCAAGCGGAGCCAGGCAATGACGTCAGCGTCCAATCGCACGGTGAGCTGCCGCTTGACCGGTCTGTAGAACGGGTTTCGCACGGCATTCTGCCAAAACTTCTCCGTAAGCGGCGGAATATCGGAATAATCGATTTCACTATCAGCACGGCCGGCAATCTTGGCAATCTCTCGCTTCTGCCTGGCCGATAGCGGGCTACCGGCGCCCGCTCTTCTCACGATTTTCTTCATAACGATTCCGCTCCTTCCCGTTGGCTCTTCGCGCTGAAATGATGCGTATGATTTCGTCCTCGCCGGCATCTTGCCGGACCGTGTGCGCAACCAGCACCAAGAGCACGCCGTGCACAAGTCCAAGCGTCTGCCACCGCAACTCATCGCCTTCCACGCGATCTTGTTCGGACAGAGCATTCGGATCATCAAAGACGCGCATGGCGATTTCAAAGCTGATGCCGTGCTTTCGCTCGTTCGCCCGCGCCTTCGCTTCGTCCCACTCGAACTCCATCATACCGACACAATTATAACATCATATTTGTAGTTACGAATAAACGGCTAAAACACTTTGTTCGCCGCCGCTCCCGCGGAGGTTAGGCCCACGTTGCAAGACTGAGGATGCGGCATGCCTGGCTGCTCGAAGAACTCAGGAAAGTTAAGGCTAGTTTGGATTCTGCTCAAACGCTCTCAGCTTTTCAGTTGATTGCGAGACGGTGAAACCTTCCTTGCGAGCATCTTCAATCAGGCAGTCCGCTATCTTGCCCATACCAAAGCGCTCAGCGCCGTAAAGGATATTTGTCCCGAGGAGCGCAGCGACGAGGGACCCCTCCTCACACCCGATTAAGCGTGCCTGTCCCGAGCGACCAACGGGAGCGAGGGATCTCTCTTCATTCCCGACTAGGGGCTTTGTCCTGACGGGCGCAGCGCGGAAGTCTCTCTCTTCGCATCCGGCGGGAATACTCAATCTCGAGGAGCATCGCGACGAGCGACCTCTCTTTGCTTCTTCAAGAGTCTCAGTGCAGAAAGTGCCGCAATCCCGTGAACACCATCGCCAAGTTCAATCGATCCGCCGCAGCGATCACGTCGTTGTCGCGCATCGATCCGCCCGGCTGGATCACCGCCGTCGCACCCGCCTTCGCCGCTTCTTCCACCCCGTCCGGGAACGGGAAAAATGCGTCCGAAGCCACCACGCTTCCCGCTAGCGGCGTCTGCGCCTTCATTACCGCGATCTTCACCGAATCCACGCGGCTCATCTGCCCCGCGCCCACACCCAGCGTCGCGCCGTCTTTGGCAAACACGATGGCGTTCGATTTCACGTACTTGCACACCTTCCACGCGAACAGCATCGTCCGCATCTCTTCTGCCGTCGGCGCGCGTTTGGTTACCGTGCGCAGCTCGCCCGCTTTGATCTGGCCCAGATCCGGTTGCTGCACCAGCATTCCGCCGAGGATTCGCTTGAGTTGCAATTCCCGTTCCGGCTCCAATCCGCCCGGCGGCAGCTCCAGCAATCGCAAGTTCTTCTTCGCTGCGAAAAGCGCCTTGGCCTTTTCATCAAATCCCGGCGCGGCAATACATTCCACAAACAGTTTCGCCACTTCTTCCGCCGTTGCCGCATCCACGACGCGGTTGAACGCCAGCACGCCCCCAAACGCCGAAACCGGATCGCACGCCAGGGCCTTCAAATACGCGTCGAGCAGCGTGTTCTGCTCCGCCGTACCGCAAGGATTGTTGTGCTTGATGATCACCGTCGCCGGCTTTTCAAATTCCGCCGCCAGGCTTCGCGCCGCTTCCAAATCAACGAAATTGTTGTACGACAGCTCTTTCCCCTGGAGCTGTTTCGCAGCCGCCAATCCCTCCGGCTTGCGCCCCGCAGGCACGTACAACGCCGCCGCCTGGTGCGGGTTTTCTCCGTACCTCAGTTCTTGCTGCCGCCGCAGGGCGATGTGCACGCGCTCCGGCAACACGGGTTTTTCCCCGAGCGCAATGTGGCCTGCCGCCGAAAGCCGCTCCAGCTCCGTCGTGATCATCCCGTCGTACCGCGACGTCGTTGCAAACACTTTTCGCGCCAGCTCGAGCCGCGTCGTCAGCGCGGTGTCTCCCGTGCTCTCCAGCTCCTTCGCCACGCGCTCGAAATCCGTGGGATCCGTCACCACCGTCACGCTCTCGAAATTCTTCGCTGCTGACCGCAGCATCGTTGGCCCGCCAATGTCGATGTTCTCGATCAATTCTTCCGCGGTCAGCCCGCTCTTCGTCGCCGTCGCCTCGAACGGATACAGATTCACGACCAACAGATCGATCGGCTTGATCCCGTGCTCGGCCGCTTGTTTCTGGTCATCGGCATGGTTTCGCCGGAAGAGCAGTCCCCCGTGCACCTTTGGGTGCAGCGTTTTCACCCGCCCGCCCAGCATCTCCGGCCAGCCCGTGAAATTAGAAACGTCGCGCACCGCCACGCCCGCCTCGCGCAGCAGCTTCGCCGTTCCACCCGTCGAAAGAATTTCTATACGCAGCGCCTCCAGCCGCTTCGCAAACTCCACGATTCCTGTCTTGTCAAACACGCTGATCAGCGCGCGCTCCACCGCCATGTCGTTCCTCCACGCAAGGGAAAAGCCCTCCAGTGTAAGCGGATGGAGGAATTTCCGAAAGCTCAAACGAGCCGGTCATCCAGCCAAGCGTTGGGAATTCGGGAGCTCACTGCACGGTTCAGAGATCGGAAAGGATTGGTTCGGGGACTGTCAACTGTCGACTGTGAACTGTAGGCTTGCTCAGGCTTTGACAAGAGCTTTCAACTTAACTTGTCCTTCCACGACTTCGACGATGTATTCGACGTCGCGGCAATTGTTCTGCTTCTGCAGGTCTTTGGTCTTCTTCTTTACAAATTCATTGAAGCTGGACCGCGACAGCTTGCCGGTATGCTCTCCGGCCTCCAGCTTGGCTTGCAGAAATGCGTGGTAGAGCAGGTCGACCTTCTCCGTCTCGCGCTCCGGCTCGGAGCACGTCACGCGAAAAGTGCCCAATCCCGACGCCGCTTCATTCTGGGGCGGCGCCGCGGCATGCTGTTGCGCGCGCTCGGCTTCGATCTTTTTTGCCGCCGCTCCAAAATGCCGCTGAATTTTCCCTTCTTCCTTTTGCTGCGTCCTCTTCCGGAAAATATCCTTGTACTTTGCGTAGGTTTGCGTGAGGTTGTTGAAGCGGAATCGCTGGCCGTACTTCAGCTCCCCGCCGCGTTCGGCGTAGCGCTTCACCAGCAGGTCGATGCGCCATTCGATTTCCGTGGGCGGACGCTTTCTCCCGCCACCGAAATACTGGTCGTATTCGATCTTGAGCTGACGGATATCGCGTTCCATCTGCGCCAGCTCTTCGTCGATGGTTGCCATGAAGGGAGAGAATCCTCAGCTTATCATGCTAGGAGTATGAAGGCGGGCCGTCAACCAGGGGAGCGCGCCGCGCTACGCATCGTATACCGCGCCGCAGCGGGCGGCTTGCGCTCGGCACGGACAAGCGCCGTCATTGCCCCCAGCCGCCGGGTGTGTTGAAATTACGCCATGGAAGCACGCGCCAAACGCACCGTTTCATCGGAGCAAGCCGAGCTCCTGCGCCAAATTCCCTCCGTCGACGAGCTTCTTACTCAGCCGCGTCTCGCCGCCCTCGCAAGCCGCGTCGATCGCGGCTTGCTGGTGGAAGTGACCCGCGCCGTGCTCGAAGATTTGCGCGCGCGCATCACCGGCGAGATAAACTTCACCGCGCTCGCCCTTGCCTCCTCTTCGATCGAGGAGTTCGTCGCTGACATGGTCGAGCGCCTCCTCGCGCACTCTCTCTGGCCGGTCATCAATGCCACCGGTGTTATCCTCCACACCAATCTCGGCCGCGCGCCGCTCCCTGCTGCGGTGGTCGAAAGATTCCGGAGCACTGCAACGCAATACAGCAATCTCGAATACGACCTCGAGGCCGGTGCGCGCGGCAAACGCGACGTGCATACAGCACAATCGCTGGAGCGGCTCACTGGCGCCGAATCCGCGATCGTCGTCAACAACTGTGCCGCCGCAGTGCTCCTTGTTCTCGCGGCGCTGGCCAAGGGCGGCGAGGTCATCGTCTCCCGCGGCGAGCTCATCGAAATTGGTGATGGCTTCCGCATTCCGGAAATCATGGCGGAGAGCGGCGCAATTCTCCGCGAGGTCGGCACCACCAACCGCACCCGCGTGACAGACTACGAGAACGGCATCAGCGAAAAAACGCGCCTCCTGCTGCGCGTACATCCCTCGAATTTTGAAATCACCGGCTTTGCCGAAAAACCGTCGCTCGAGGAATTAGTCGCGCTCAGCCGGCGAACCAGCTTGCCGCTCGTCGAAGATCTCGGATCCGGCTGCCTTGTCGATCTTTCTGAGAATGGAATCACCGAGCCGGTCGTCCGCCAGAGCATTGAAGCCGGCGTATCTATCGTGATGTTCAGCGGGGACAAGCTTCTTGGCGGGCCGCAGGCGGGCATTATCGCCGGGAAAAAAGAGCTTGTCGCTCGCGTGCGCCGGCACGCGCTTTTCCGCGCGCTGCGCGTAGACAAACTCACTACGGCCGCGCTCGAGGTCACCCTCGGGGCCTATCTACGGGCCGCGTGGGATGAGATTCCCGCGTTGCGAATGATTCGAATGGGAGCGCAGGAAATCAAACGCCGCGCCGAAAATCTTCTCCGCGAACTTCGTCCCGAGCTTCCGCTCGACGAAGTCGAATTGGAAATCGTGGATGGCGCGTCACTCGCCGGCGGCGGCTCGACGCCCGGGCAGGCGTTGCCCACAAAACTCATCCGAATCGCCAGCGCCCGTTATTCTGCGGCACAGCTCGAACAACGACTCCGCCGTGCTCCCAAAGGTATCTCCGTCATCGCCCGCGTCGAAGACGACCGCCTGCTCCTCGATCTTCGCACTGTCTTCCCCGAACAGGAGCCTCTGCTCATCGCCACTCTCGCCTTCGTCCTCCACTGATCGCTTGAAGCATGCAGATGCTGGCCTTCACTGTACGGAATCACAGACTTGTCGCCGGAAAGAAGCCCCTGCCGGAGCTGCGTCCGCGCTGGGCGCTGGTGCGCGTCCGTCTTGCGGGAATCTGTAACACCGACGTCGAGATTCTACGAGGCTACCATTCTTTTCGCGGGACGCCGGGGCACGAATTTGCCGGCGAAGTTGCGAACGTGCGCGGGGTCTCCGTGGCACAAAAGAAAAAATGGATCGGCCGGCGCGTCGCCGGCGAAATCAACGTCACATGCTCCGCTTACGGCTACAAACCGGTTTGCCATTTTTGCCGGCGGGGACTGAAAACACACTGCGCGCGGCGGACGGTCCTCGGAATCCTTTCTCACGACGGCGCGTTTGCGGAGTATCTGGCGCTGCCGCTGGAAAACCTTCACGGCGTTCCCGATTCCGTGAGCGACGAGCAAGCCGTCTTTGTCGAGCCACTCGCGGCCGCCTGTGAAATCCTCGAGCAGGTGAATGTGAAAAGATTTCGCGAAGCTGCGGTCCTCGGTGACGGCAAACTCGCGCAACTGGTCGCACGCGTTCTGCGCACCGCCGTGCCTCGCGTGGTCATGTTCGGCAAATACAAAGAGAAGCTGGCGCTGGCGCACCGCGCAGGCGTCGAAACAAAAAAAGTCCGCGGCGATGCGGGCGGTCTCAAGCGCATCGGGGAAACATTTCCGCTTTTGGTGGAAGCGACAGGTTCGGCAACTGGTCTCGCCTTTGCACAACACATGACCGAGCCGCGCGGAACGCTGGTGCTGAAATCAACATTTCACGGCGCGGCCCCCGTCGAAACCTGGCCCATCGTGGTCAAAGAAATCACGGCCGTTGGCTCACGTTGCGGCCCATTCGCTAAAGCCATCGCGTTGCTCAGCTCCGGGAAAATCGATCCGCGGCCGCTGATTACGCGGACGTTTTCCCTCGCTGAGGCGCAAGCCGCGATCCAGTTCGCGCAAGAGCCAGGTGTAATGAAAGTTTTATTGAAAACTCAGGGAGCGAACTTCATCTAAAGCCGGTTGATGCAGGAGGCGACGCAGGCGGCGCCGAAGCCGTTGTCGATATTCACGACGGCGACGTTGGACGCGCAACTGTTCAGCATGCCGAGAAGCGCGGCGACCCCGCCGAAGCTTGCGCCGTAGCCAATGCTTGTCGGCACGGCAATCACGGGAACGGCCACGAGCCCGCCGACGACGCTGGGCAGCGCGCCTTCCATTCCGGCGACACAAATGATGACGCGGGCCTGCGTCAATTTTTCGCGATGCTCGAGCAAACGATGAATGCCGGCCACGCCGACGTCGTAAACATGTTCGATGCGGTTCCCCATCATTTGCGCGGTGAGCAGCGCCTCCTCGGCGACGGGAATGTCGCTCGTGCCGGCGGACACAATCACAATTGTTCCCTTGCCGGAAATTTCGCGGTTGCGCTCGACGGTGATCACTCCGGAATTCGGATGCCACTTCGCCGCGCGGCTTTTTTTCTCCATGGTGCGCTTCACCGCGGCGAGAATTTTGGCGTCCGCCCGCGTGATCAAGATATTTTGCCGGGAATCCTTTGCGCGCAGCATGGCGCGCACAATCTCCGCCACCTGCGCGGGCGTTTTCCCTTTGCCGAAAATCACTTCGGCGAAACCCTGGCGCAGCGCCCGGTGATGATCGACTTTGGCGAATCCCAAATCCTCAAACGGCAAATGCTTCAGGCGCTCCACGGCCTTCGCGGGAGACAATTCGCCCGCGTGCACCGCCTCGAAGATCTTTTGAAGCTCGCTTTGATTCATCGTGATTGGCCGCAGCCGATTCTAACACCAGCGCAGCAACTCACTTTGCTTTTGCTTCGAGGAAGACTGAAGCATTGGCAGGTTTACAAAGATGCTCCGGCCGGTCGAACGGCTTGTTGTGTGCCGTTTTTCGCATGGCACAGGCGGGCGCAGGAGAAACGCTGACGGCATCGGCGATAAGCTGCGACACTTCGCGGACGAGCGGAAGGCGCAGCATCCAACCGCAAAACGCCCAGCCGACGTGAATGTGGTCCAAAGCGCGGGCGATGGCGGCGATGCCTTCTTCCTCAGAGTGACCGCGCCCGGCAGTATAGGTGATGCGTGAAAGCATGCGCGTAGGATGATCCTCAAGCGCGCGGATTCGCAGGCCGGCAGGCCGCTGCGCGAGGAACCAGCGCACAAGCTGGGAACACATGCCGCAGCGAAAATCCAGATAGAGGGTGGCGCGCACAGGAAATGCAGAGTCATCCACGCTGCGAATTTCCCTGGGAGGAACCCAGGGACGCCAGCATGGCAACCATCGGCGAACATTTTGCCGATAGAGGAGCCAGGCAGCGCCGAAGCGCCTACGCATGTCGCGGTCTTCGCGCCACCGCGCGAGCGTGATGCTGTACAGCAAGCCCGCAAAACTGGCGGCGATAATCCAAGGATTTCTCCAGAAGAGGCCCCACCCCGCCAGCACACCAAATTTCCCGATCTGCATTGGGTTAGCCACGTAGGCATACACACCGGTCGTGACCAGTCTTTGCGGGGCATCGGCGGGCATGGGTGTGCCGCGGCCTGACTGGTAAAACTCCTGCATTCCGGTCAGTAGGAGTACGCCGGGAATAAAAAGGAGCTGCAAATACAATTTGTTGAGCATTGAGGAGCGGCTGGCCCATGCCGTCCAGTCGCCACCGAGGCACTGAACGATGAGCAGCGGCCAAACGCCGAGAAGAAGTCCCGCGTGGAACAGAAAATGCAAGACGTTGCGAGCAGCGAGATGTTTCTGCTCCCGCGTCCAGCGCGCAAAGAGTTGTGCCGGGATGAGGCAGAGCACGACGGTGAGTATTTCCAGCGCGAGAAAGCCGGCGTCGATCGGCAGCGACGGCACGGTGAAGCGAAGCAGGGCGAGATCAACAATGACGGCTGCGGCGCACAAAACTGGGAGAGAAGCCTCGCTCAGAAGAAACGCGAGCGCCCAGCCCCAAAGAACGACGCGCGCCAAGAGCACCAGAGCCGGCGAGCCAAGTACCATGGCATGAGCGCCCAGGCCACGCCAATAGCCAGCCTTGTCGGTGAGGTACCCTGCGAGGACCGCAGCAGGCAAGCACCACGCTGAAGCAAGAAATGCGGCGCTCGCACTTCGATTGCTCATCTCGAGCGACCCCGCGGTACGAACTTTCAGGACGTTTTGCGTGAGGCTTGCCATTTTCGTTTTTCTAATCGCGTATTCGAGTGTGACCCATTTCAGCGCGACGGTGTGGCCAGATTGTCGATCAAATACTCGCCAGCGAGCCGCACTGCGTAACGCTCCCAGGGGCGAAAATACCAAGCGGGGTCGAGGCCGCGCCGGTAGCGCAACGTCCAGGTGACCCGTGTGTGCGTGGCATCCACGCGCGTCCATTGTACGGTCGATTTCTGCCACGCCAGCCAATGCGCGATCTTGGAATGATCGCTTTCCGCATGGAACGTGACCGAAGATGGCGTGTGTTCGGCAATGCGCAGAACGAGATCGCCGGGATGGCCTTCGCCTCCGGCAAAATGGATTACGCGCTCATCACCAACCTGCAGTCCGCGGCCGTGCGTTTCCACGGGCTTCGGAAAGCCAAGACGGAAGTAGGTTGGCAAAGGAGTCTTGAACGAAGGCGTCGCGGCCAGCGCGTTTTCCACTTCGAGGAGAGAAGCGGCCACGATGCGCTCGGCCTTGACGGATTCATCGCGGCGCAGGGAGAGAGAGTTGGTGGTCCCTTCGAGACTCGTCAACGCCACGATGACCCAGACGACACTCTGGAAACTTTTGTTCTGTCTCCTGCGAGAGACATCCGTCGATGCGCCGACGATGCCAGCGATAAGGTAGGCAATCGGCGCGGCCATCAAAACGCAAATCAGGCCCTCGCCGAACACCACGGCCGAAAGCAGCAGACCGAGAGTGGTGCCCTTCATGGCGCTGCCGAGAGCGCTCTTGGGTTTCCCTGTCAGGGAGAGAAGGATAGCCGCCATGGCGGGCAGGAAAATGAACATGACGGACGTCGTTTCAAGCTTGGCCGAATAAATCATGCGCAGGAGAAAGCTGGAGATGAGAAAGAAGAGACAAAGCCCGACTAACCGCATCTGACTTGGGGTTATGGTCGTGGAGTACGTGCCGGCCGGTTTTTCAGGTGGCTGCGGAATTGGGGGCGGATTCATGGTTGTTTCCTCCAAGGACGGCCGCAAAAGAAGCCGCGAGTTTTTCCATACCATCGGAAACGATCGGGATTTGCAGAGCAAACGGGGAGAACGCAAGTCCCGGTTTTATGAGATCGACCAGGCCGCGCGTGGCTTTCCCGGCCTCGCTGCGATCATGAACACGAAAAAACAACAGTGCGAGATGCGTCATGTAGAGAAGCGTGGCAAGGCGCTGGGCCAGTGCAGCCGCGGGCGCGTCCTGCGACCCCTCGACAATCTGTTCGAATGCAATTTGCATGCGGCGGCGAATGTTCGCGGTTTGCTCGCCCAGGACACCGATGGGTGACTTGGGATTGACCGCGGAAGAGAGCAACACGCCGATTAAATCCTGATGGGGCTCGATGAGATCGAGTTTGTAGAGTATCGCGGCTTCGAAGCGGTCGGCCAGCGTTCCAGAGGAAAGCTGTTGAACGTGCTCAATAAACCGAGAGGCCAAACCATTGTAGAAAGCCAAAACCAGCTCCTCCTTGCAGGAGAAATAGCGGTAGGTCAGGCCCAGGGACGTCCCAGCGCTGGCGGCGATGTGGCGGAGGGTGGTCTGCTCATAACCAATTGAAGCAAAAAGAGTTAATGCGGAGTGGAGGATGCGCTGGCGGGTTCGTTCGGCCTTTCCTGGGGCGCTGGGTAGGAGCTGAGAAGGTGAAATGAACATGTTCACTTTTACTATGGAGAGGTCCCATTTGTCAAGCACTTTTTTCGGGCTCTTGCGCTTCCGCCGCCGTCACCTTGACTTACCCGGAGGCCGCTGCGAGACTGGAGCTATCCGCGTGAAACATGCCTGATTCAAAACAACACGTCGTCACCGTAGGTGTGAGCGGAGCCAGCGGCGCGATTCTGGCGCAAAAGTCGCTTGAGCTCTTGGAGGCCGATCCGCGCGTGACGAGGATTCACCTGGTAATGACCGAAACTGGGCAGCGGCTCTTTGCTGAAGAACTTGGCATTATTTCGGGCGATCTCAAGCAGCTACCCGCGCGGATGCTCGGGCGGGCCTCGGCGAAAATTGAAGTCCTGCCAAACAAAGATATCGGTGCGTCCATCGCCTCCGGCAGCTATGCGGTGGATTCCATGCTCGTGATTCCCTGTTCGATGGGAACGCTCGCGGCGATCGCGAACGGCACGAGCGACGACCTTGTGGCCCGCGCCGCAGACGTCATGCTGAAGGAAGGGCGCAAGCTAGTGCTTTGCGTGCGCGACACGCCGTTCAACCGCATTCACCTGGAAAACATGCTGCGCGCGCACGAGGCGGGCGCGGTGATCATGCCGGCGATTCCAGCGTTTTATCACCAGCCAAAAACGATCGACGACCTTGTCACGCAGTATGTCTGCCGCGTCCTCGCGCAAATCGATTTGCCCCAGGAAAAAATGTATCGCTGGAGCGGTCAGGGAATGGCGAAGAAGGCCGAGGCATAATTCCGCTATGCCTGGACGTATCCGCACCGTGCTCGAGATGATTAAGTTCGAGCACTCGATCTTTGCGCTGCCGTTTGCGCTGACGGGCGCGCTGCTTGCCGCACGGGCCACGCACCAAGGCGCGAAGGGGTGGCCGACGCTGCGGCAAACTCTGTGGATTGTCATCGCCATGGTGGCGGCTCGTTCCGCGGCGATGACCATGAATCGCATTGTGGATTTGCGCTACGACCGCGAAAACCCGCGCACGAAGCAGCGCGCGCTGGCGACCGGCGCGCTCTCGGTTTCTTTCGCCTGGGCTTTCACGCTCGCAGCCGTCGCCGTTTTCTTCGTCGCTGCGTGGCAGCTCAATCCGCTGGCCCTGAAGTTGGCACCGCTGGCGATCGCCATTCTTTTCTTCTATTCCTTCACAAAACGCTTCACGAATTGGTCGCATCTTTTTCTGGGCTTTGCGCTCGGCATTTCACCGGCCGCGGCGTGGATCGCCATCACCGGCGGCCTTGATTCACGCATGCTGATTCTTTGCGCCGCGGTCACGCTGTGGGTTGGCGGCTTCGACGTGCTCTACGCGTGTCAGGATGTGGACTATGACCAGAGGGCCGGTCTGTACTCGGTTCCCAAGCGCTTCGGGATCGCAAGAGCGCTGCTCATCGCGCGCGTCATGCACGTTGGGGTTGTCGCTCTGCTCAGTTGGCTCGCGTACAGCTTCGGCTTGCCGTGGCCCGCGTGGGCGGGCATTGCCGTCGTCGGGGCATTGCTTGCTTACGAGCACTCCCTTGTCAAACCAGGGGACCTGAGCAAGCTGGACGCTGCGTTTTTTGCGATGAACGGTTATATTAGTATTTCGTTCCTGCTGTTCTGGGGCGCAGCGGTAGCGGTTTGGCGCGTTTGAGTTTTCCGGCGGATTCGAAATGAGCGAACTGATTATCACTGACCAGCGGCTGAAGCCGATTGCGGACAAAGTGCTCGCAGCTGAACGCCTGAGCGCCGACGACGGCATCGCACTGTACCGCTCGCCGGACTTGCTGGCGGTTGGCTGGCTGGCGAACCACGTGCGCGAGAAGCGCCACGGCAACATCACCTACTACAACGTCAACCGGCACATCAATCCGACGAACGTGTGCGTGGCGCATTGCAAGCTGTGCGCCTTTGGCCGCGATCCCAACGCGCCGGGCGCTTACACGTTTGCGCTCGAAGAGGTTTACCAGCGCGCGGAGCAGGGCTTGCGGGAAGGCGCCACGGAGTTTCACATCGTCGGCGGCCTGCACCCGGATTTATCGTTCGAACACTTCCTGGAGCTGATTCGCGGGCTCAAGCAGCGCTGCCCCGGCGTACACCTGAAAGCGTTCACGATGGTTGAAGTCGGCTACTTCGCGCGCATCGCCAAACTTTCCGTCAAAGACACGCTGCTCAAGGTGAAGGAAGCCGGCGTCGATTCACTTCCTGGCGGCGGAGCGGAGATTTTTCATCCGCGCGTGCGCAAGATCATTTGCGACCACAAAGTCAGCGGACAGATGTGGCTGAGCATCGCGCGGCAGGCGCACGAAATTGGCCTGCCGTCGAACGCAACCATGCTTTACGGGCATGTGGAAACTGAAGAGGAGCGCGTCGATCACCTGATCAAGCTGCGCGAGCTGCAGGACCAGACGCACGGATTCGTCACGTTCATCCCGCTGGCGTTTCACCCGGACAACACCGCGCTCTCGCACATTCCGAAGCCGACGGGCTACGCGGATTTGCGCAATATCGCCGTGGCCCGGCTGCTGCTCGATAATTTCGAACACATCAAGGCGTACTGGATCATGCTTTCGCCGAGCATCGCGCAGATTGCGCTGCGATTCGGCGCCAACGACCTCGACGGCACGGTTGTCGAAGAAAAGATTTACCACGACGCAGGAGCAAAAACATCGGAGTTCACGCCGCGGGCGGAGCTGGAGCGGTTGATTCGTGCTGCCGGCCGCGTGCCGGTCGAGCGCGATACGCTGTATCGCCCGGTTGACCGTTCAAAGATGCCGCCGCTGCCCCCGGCTCCCCGTCCAGACCTCGTTTCACTCACGCTGAACGTCTGAATCGCTTGCTAGAGTGTGCTTGAGGTAGACGCCATGAGACAGGTCATTCTCTACCCTGGCGAGAATGGATATTGGGTGGCCGAGTGCCCCAGCCTGCCCGGTTGTGTGAGCCAGGGAAAAACGAAGGAAGACGCGGTGCAAAACATCCGCGAGGCAATCGAAGGCTATATCCTTGCTCTCCAGGAAGATAACTTGCCGGTCCCACCATAGCGGTTCGATGCAGTTCTTTTGGCCGTATGACGAAGTTGCCTCGAATCTCGGGGCGCACCTGTGTAGCGGCTCTCCTCAAAGTTGGTTTTCAAGTTAAGCGGCAACACTGCAGTCACATGATACTGAGGCGTGATGCGCCATTCGCGCAAGTCGTCGTCCCCGATCATGCGGAGCTGGATACTGGAACGCTTCGCGCGATTCTGCGGCACGTTGGATTGTCTCCGGACGAATTCCGAGCATTGATTTGATTATTCTAATTCATTGAGATTCCGGCCAAATTCACGCGGTTCACCGCTTCCATCGCCGGCTCTCAACGGATTGTTGCGGCCTTGAACGCGACTTTGGCCAGTACTTCACCCGGCAGCGGAGCATAGCCCTGCTCCTGCGCGATTTTTTGCCCCGCCGTGTAGACCCATTTCAGATAATCTGCTACCGCACGGCCGCGCTGAGCATCCTTGGCCGTCGCGGGCACGTACAGCCACGTGAAACTGCTAATGGGATAACTCTCTTTTCCGGGCGCATTGGTAATGGAAACTCGAAAGTCTTCCGTCATCTTGCCCTGAAGCGCCACGGCCGCGGCCGCAATGGCGCCCGCCGAAGGCCGCACGAATTCGCCTGCCGCGTTTCGAACGCCGGCTATCCGCAGACCTGATTTAGCCGCGAGATTCAGTTCCGTATATCCGATGGCTCCGTTCGTGGCCCACACCTTTTCGATCAACTCCTGTGACCTGGCTTGGCTGACGCCTACGGGCCACTTTGGTGATTCGCTGCGCCCCGCGCGGGCGAGGAATTCCGGACTCACCTTCGAGAGGAAATCCGACAAAATGTAATTCGATCCTTTGCCTTCGGTGCGATGAATCACCTGTATAGAAAGCGCCGGCAGTTTCATTTCCGGATTTAGCTTGGCCAGGGCTGGGTCATTCCAAGCCGTGATTTTCCCGAGAAAGATGTTCGCGAGCACTGGCCCGGTGAGCCGCAATTCTCGGGTCGGGGTGGGGAGGTTGTACACCATCACGATTCCAATCAACACCGCCGGCAACTCGACAATCTTATTCGCCGAGTTTTTCAGACTGTCGTCGGGAATGGGCGCGTCGCCGCCGCCAAAATCTCCCGAGCCCGAGAGGATCCGGACCGCGCTGGCGCCGGTGCCTTCGGGCAAGTAGCGCACCTGCACGGCGGGCTGCTGTTTGTGGTATTCGGCATTCCAGAGCACGTACAAGGGTTCGGGCATACTCGAACCGGTGGCCACGAGCACGGTGGAAGTCTGTCCGTTTGAGGAAAGTGGCAAAACCAACGCGAATGTGAGAAGCAGGACGCAAGCGTCTCTGAGTGTCCGTCCCAAGGAAACCTCCGGATCTCGATGCGCACGTTTTACGCTTCGAAGAAAGAAACGAAAACAGCTATTACCGGAGAACTTTAGCGGATTCAGGAACCAGCGTGAACTGCTAGAGTGCGAGAGTGTGCGGAATCGAACATTAAGGATTCCGGAACTACATTAGAGCCGCACCCCGAGCTTCGCTTCCGGTAGATGAGCGACCTTAATTACTCCTTCCGGGAATCTTGGTAGGTGTTGTGCAAAAGTGGATGAAGGATGCGGTGCTCAGTATCGAAATCGAGATATACAACGTCAACCTGGGGATTAGCCATCTTCCGGCGCAGAAAGCCGCCGCGGCGCCCACACCAGCACATCCTGCCTTCGCGCGAAATGCAGAAGCGGTGAATGCGACCGCAGCTCAACCCTCAGCGAATCCGCCATCGTGTTGCGCTCCAGCTTCGCTTCGGCAATTTGCAGCGGCCACGGCGGGTGATGAATCTCGCCGCGAATGAGTTGACCGCGGCGGTCGGCCGCGTACAAACAATAGCGCTCGGTCAAGAAATGCTGGAGCGTTCCAGGCTGAGGGGAAAATGGCTCACCTGCGGGGCGATAGCGCCCCGTCAGCACCGCGCCGTCGGCATAGCGATGGGTACGTTCACTCTTGTACTCAATCCAATCGCTTCGTTCCTCGCACGACATTCGGGCCCGGAAATACGGCAGATGAAACCACACTCGCGCAATCGCCACGGCAAGAGGATTCCCCGCATCCAAACTGAAAAACCATACTCCCGGCTTTCCGTTTGCAGCCACATAGGTTCGCACGTTTAATTCAGGAAAAGCCGAAAGCCGCGGCACCGCCGGCGTCCCTCGCAACCGCACAGCGGACATTCGAAAAGGCACAACGCCGAGCCAAGCCTGCCCTTCAAAAGTATCGATCGCCAAGCGAGCAGGGATGTGTGGCCGGAGCGCCGCAATCGGCACGGGCCAGTGGGCAAAAAGCAGATCGTGCCAGGTCTGCGCCATAACCCACGGACCCGCGGGCAGAGGCCACGGCCGGTGCGCGAGTTGCTCCAGTTTGCCGCTCATCACACTTCGCAGACTCTTCTCGACAACGTCATTCCGTCAATATACCTTTCTCCTTTCCCGGCGAATCGAATTCTCTGCATTCAAATAGAGCGAAGAATACAAAAGGAGCGGCAACATGCAACGCAAAGCATCGGCAGTTTGGCAAGGCGGCCTGAAAGACGGCAAAGGCACGCTATCGACGGACAGCGGCGTGCTGAAACAGACGCAGTATTCCTTCAGCGCGCGTTTTGAAAATGGCATCGGCACCAATCCCGAAGAACTTCTTGCGGCGGCCCACGCCGGCTGTTTCACCATGGCGCTTTCCGCGCAACTCGGCGGCGCCGGAATGACAGCGCAGAAGCTGGAAACCACCGCCACCATCACGCTCGACAAAGTCGCCGACGGCTTCGCCATCACCAAGAGCCACCTCGACCTGGTTGCCAATATTCCCGGCGCGGACAAAGCCAAATTCGACGCCGCCGTAAAGGCCGCCGAGACCGGCTGCCCCGTTTCCAAGCTCTTCAAGGCGGAAATCAGCGTCAACGCGCGCCTCGTCTCCTGAGCCCGTGTCTCTTATCTCTGTCCGGTCCAAACGAGTACAATGCCGCACATGATTCCAGCTCCAGGCGCTTTCGCCGTGGGTGCCGCGATTTTCTTGATCGTCCTCTGGGACGCGTTCGAGGCCATTATTCTTCCGCGGCGCGTCACGCGCAAATTCCGTCTCACACGTCTTTTTTTCCGCTCCACCTGGCGCACGTGGAAATTTGTTTTTTGCCTCGTTCCCTCCCGCAAAGCCCGCGAAACCTTTCTCGGTTTCTATGGCCCGCTCTCTCTCCTCGTACTAGTGGGCGTCTGGGCGGCCGGCCTGGTTCTGGGTTTCGGTCTTATGCAATATGGGGCCGGCTCTGCGGTGGTCATGACCGGAGGGCAAACCAGCTTCCTCACGGACATCTATCTCAGTGGAACAACTTTTTTCACTCTGGGCTTGGGTGATGTTGTGCCGCGTTCTAGTCTTGCCCGTGCTCTCGTCGTCATTGAAGCAGGCTTCGGCTTTGGCTTTCTCGCCGCCGTGATTGGCTATCTGCCTTTTATTTACGGTTCCTTTTCTAAGCGTGAAGTGGAAATCTCACTCCTCGATTCGCGCGCCGGCACTCCACCTACCGCTGGTGAACTTCTCCGGCGCCACAGCTATGCGGACGGCCAGGATGCGCTTCGCGATCTACTCAAGGATTGGGAGCTCTGGTCCGCGGAGTTGATGGAGAGTCACCTTTCTTATCCCGTGCTTGCCTATTTTCGTTCGCAGCACGACAACCAGTCCTGGATCGCATCCCTCACTGCAATTCTGGACACCTGCGCTCTCCTCATGGTGGGCGTGGAAGGCACGTGCGAGCGCCAGGCTCAACTCACTTTCGCCATCGCGCGCCATGCCGTCGTCGATCTCTCGCAGGTCTTCGGAACCGCGCCGAGGCCTCTGACCCACGACCGCCTCCCCGCGCAGGATCTGCGACGAATTCGCGACACACTGGCCCAACACGGGATGAAGTTGCGCGACGGCGAAGACGCCGACCGCCGCCTCTTGGAACTCCGCAACATGTACGAGCCTTACATCCATGCCCTCGCGGCTTACTTGAATCAGTCTCTGCCGCCTTGGATCCCGCAGAAAAAAGGAAAAGACAACTGGCAGACCACCGCCTGGGCACGAGCAGCCGGCACAATGGACAAAGAAATTACGACCGTCACCGCCGTCGACGACCATTTCTGAATCCCGAGGGAGAACTGGAATGAAAGCCATCCAAGTTCCTGAATTCGGCGGACCCGAAGTTCTCAAGCTCAAAGAGATTCCCACGCCAAAGCCTGGCTCGGGCCAGGTCCTCGTCCGCGTTCACGCCGCCGGAGTGAATCCCTACGACACGTACATGCGCAACGGTACCTACGCCATCAAGCCGCCTCTGCCGTATACACCCGGCTCGGACGCTGCCGGCGTTGTCGATGCCATCGGAGAGGGCGTAACGAAAGTGAAGCCCGGTGATCGCGTCTACACCGCGAAGACCATCACGGGCGCTTACGCCGAATACGCACTCGCCCTCGAAGGCCAGGTGCAGCCGCTTCCCGCAAAAATCTCGTTCGCGCAAGGAGCGGGCGTATGGGTTCCCTATGGCACCGCCTATCACGCGCTGTTTCAAGCGACGCGCGCACGGGCCGGCGAGACCGTTCTTATTCACGGCGCCAGCGGCGGCGTCGGCATCGCTGCCCTGCAGATCGCGCGCGCCATGGGGATAAAAGTCTTTGGCACCGCGGGAACGCAAAAGGGTCTCGAGCTTGTGAAGCGGGAAGCCGCGCATCAGGTTTTCGACCACGCCAAGGCCGGGTACCAGGAAGAAATCTTGAAGGCCACGAGCGGCCGAGGCGTGGATATCGTTCTCGAAATGCTCGCCAACGTAAATCTCGGGAACGACCTGAAGCTGCTCGCCAGGTTTGGCCGCGTCATCGTCATCGGCAGCCGCGGCGATGTCGCCATTACGCCGCGCGACCTCATGATGCGCCGCGCCTCCATTCATGCGTTCACTCTGTGGGGCATCTTGGAAACGGAAGAAGTGGAGATTCACGCCGGCATCGGCGCGGGTCTGGAGAACGGCTCGCTCCGCCCCGTCGTCGGCAAAGAGTTGCCTCTCGCAGAAGCTGCGCGCGCGCACATCGAGGTGATGGCGCCTGGCGCATTCGGCAAAATCGTTCTTGTACCGTAGGCGAGAATTGCGCCGGAGACAATGTTAGCCCAACCTTGACTGTCCCCGCTTCGGCCTTATAATCATGGGTCGGAAAGAAGGCTGCAGTAGAACAACCAGCGAGATCGGTCTCCATCGTGCCCCACTACCTTCTTATCTCAGCTTTCTTCGTGGTGCAGCAGTCCGTCAGCCAGTTCTGGCACAGACTCACCGACCGCACCTTTACCGGCATCTATCATGCCAACGCTTTCGACCTCGCCATGATGATCCCGTATTTTCTCGTCCTTATGGTCCTCGCGCTCTACGGCCTGCATCGCTATTGGCTCGTTTATGATTACTACGCCTATTCAAAAAATGTTCCCGGCCCGCCACCGGAAGTCCAACGCTGGCCGCGCGTCACCGTTCAGCTTCCCATTTTCAACGAGCGCTACGTCATCGAGCGCCTCGTCGAAGCCGTTTCGCGTTTCGATTATCCCGCCGAGCTTCTCGATGTACAGGTCCTTGACGATTCCACCGACGAA